>OGRN01000324.1_pt1 | contig 48190 bp, 43 predicted proteins | sample 1553401 | NCBI WGS metagenome assembly OGRN01 (sample SAMEA2580096, study PRJEB22360) | human gut metagenome | biome: human gut; feature: human-associated habitat; material: faeces | place: Denmark | collected 2008/2010 | reverse complement strand
AAGACGGTCGTCACCGGCGTCGAGATGTTCCGCAAGCTGCTCGACGAGGCCGAGGCTGGCGACAACGTCGGTCTGCTGCTCCGCGGTGTCAAGCGCGAGGAGATCGAGCGTGGCCAGGTCGTCTGCAAGCCGGGTTCCGTTACCCCGCACACCAAGTTCAAGGGCCAGGTCTACGTCCTGACCAAGGAGGAGGGTGGCCGTCACACGCCGTTCTTCACCAACTATCGTCCGCAGTTCTACTTCCGCACCACCGACATCACGGGCACGGTTATCCTGCCGGACGGTGTCGAGATGGTCATGCCGGGCGACAACGTTGAGATCACGGGCGAGCTCATTCACCCGATCGCCATGGAAGACGGCCTGAAGTTCGCCATCCGCGAGGGTGGTCGCACGGTCGGCTCCGGTCGCGTTACCGAGATCATCGAGTAACACGCACCATTAGGTTATGAGCAGACAGGCCCGGCGGTTTTACGACCGTCGGGCCGTGTTCTGCGATTGAGGAGGATGTAATGCGCACGTTGGTCACCTTGGCCTGTACTGATTGCAAGCGCCGCAATTACACGACCAAGAAGAACAAGCAGAACAACCCTGAGCGCATCGAGCTGAAGAAGTATTGCCGCTGGTGCGGTCATCACACGCTGCACCGCGAGACTCGCTAGTTGTACTCGCTAAGTGTTCAGGAGTGGTCTACAATGGCTAGACCAGATGAACAGGCCAGTAGCTCCAATTGGTAGAGCGTCGGTCTCCAAAACCGAATGTTGGGGGTTCGAGTCCCTCCTGGCCTGCCAGACTATTCCGGCCAACTTTTCAGTTGGCCTCTTTTAAGGTATGAACAACCTTATACGAACGGATCAAGATGGCTACGAAGAAACACAAGAAGCGCAAGCGCGACACACGCACCGAGGAGCAAAAGGCTCAGTCGGCGCGTGATCTTGCGCAGGCAAGCGAGCAATCGCAAACGCAGAAGAAGGCGGCTGTGCTCTCTCGTTCCAAGGACAAGAGTCCCGAGAAAGCCAAGGCCACCAAGGCCGTTGCCAAGAGCGATCCCAACAAGAAGCCCAGCCTCTGGCGTCGTTTCGTCAACTATTGCAAAGAGGTCAAGGGCGAGATGCAACGCGTGGTATGGCCCACGCGTCCCGAGCTCGTCAACGCGAGCCTCATCGTCGTCGGCGCCCTCGTGTTCTTCGGCGTCGGCATCGCCATCATCGACAACATCATCATCATTCCGCTTGATGCCATCGCAACTCTGGGAGTGAACGCCAATGGCTAGAAGATGGTATGTCATCCACACCTATTCGGGTTACGAGAACAAGGTCAAGACTAACATCGAGCATCTCATCGAGACGCAGGGTCTCGAGAACAACATCTTCGAGATTCTCATTCCTACCGAGGAGGTCACCGAGCTCAAGGAAGGCGGCCGTCGCGTCACCACCGAGCGCAAGGTCTTTCCCGGCTACGTTCTGGTCAAGATGAACCTCGATGCTCGCACCCAGGTTGCCGTACGCAATACGCCGGGCGTCACCGGGTTTGTCGGCAGCGAGGGTCAACCCGTTCCGCTGACGCGCGACGAGTTCAACAAGATTACCAAGCGTGTGAGCCCCGAGGCTCCCAAGAAGACCTCCACCGATTTGGAAGAGGGTCAGTCAATCAAGGTCGTGAGCGGTCCGCTCGCAGATTTCGATGGCACCGTCTCGGAGGTCAATGCCGAGGCCGGCAAGGTCAAGGTGCTCGTCTCGATCTTCGGACGCGAGACGCCGGTCGAGCTGAGCTTCGATCAGGTGGCGAAGATCTAAACTTGGCAGAAACGCGCGCGCCGTGCCTCGATGTGGAAGAGGGCTTCTCACGGTACTGCGCTTTCGATAGATAGAGTAAAAGCCCATTAGGACAGGTACGTAGTAAGGATTCACATCATGGCAAAGGACAAGGAAGTATCGGGCTTCATCAAGCTTCAGATTCCTGCTGGCCAGGCAAATCCGGCTCCCCCGGTAGGCCCGGCACTCGGCGCCCAGGGCGTCAACATCATGCAGTTCTGCACGGCATTCAACGCCGAGACCGCAGACAAGGGCAACACCATCATCCCGGTCGAGATTACGGTCTACGAGGATAAGTCCTTCGACTTCATCTGCAAGACTCCGCCGGCAGCGGTTCTCATCCGCCAGGCACTCGGCATCCAGAAGGGCAGCGGCGTCCCGCAGCGCGACAAGGTCGGCACGCTCACGCAGGCCCAGCTCACCGAGATCGCCGAGACCAAGCTTCCCGATCTCAATGCCAACGATATCGAGGCAGCAAAGAAGATCGTGGCGGGCACCGCTCGCTCCATGGGCGTCCTGGTCGAAGAGTAGGTACGTGGCGTAAAGGATACGCCGCTAGATGTGGGAGGGCCGGCCAGGTCCGTTGACCACGAGGAGGAAAGAAAATGGCAAAGCACGGAAAGAAGTACGAGGCCGCACTGGCCAAAGTCGACGAGGACAAGCTGTACACGCCGCTCGAGGCGTGCGCGCTTGCCAAGGAGCTCGCGAGTGCGAAGTTCGACGAGAGCATCGAGGTCGCGTTCCGTCTCAATATCGACACTCGCCAGGCCGACCAGCAGGTCCGCGGCTCCATCTCGCTGCCCAACGGCACCGGCAAGGAAGTCCGCGTCGCCGTCTTCGCCGAGGGCGATAAGGCCAAGGAGGCCCTCGAGGCTGGCGCCGACGTCGTCGGTTCCGATGATCTGGTCGCCGACGTGCAGGCGGGCAACATCAACTTCGACGCCGCCGTCGCGACTCCCGACATGATGAGCAAGGTCGGTCGTCTGGGTAAGGTCCTCGGTCCTCGCGGCATGATGCCCAATCCCAAGCTCGGCACCGTCACTCCCGATGTCGCCAAGGCCGTTAGCGAGCTCAAGGGCGGCAAGGTCGAGTATCGCGCCGATCGCTATGGCATCTGCCATGTCAACATCGGCAAGGTCTCCTTCGAGCCCAAGGCCCTCGCCGAGAACTACGGTGCGCTCTACGACGAGATCCTGCGCGTGAAGCCGGCTGCGACCAAGGGCCGTTACGTCAAGTCCATCGCGCTTTCCTCGACGATGGGCCCTGGTATCAAGGTTGCCAGTGACATCGTCCGCAACTACACCGAGGCGTAAGAAAAAGCACGATTTTAATGTTCAGCGGAGTGCTTACGTACTAGTTTGTACGCTTCGCACATGCAAAGAAGCCCGGGTTTCGTGCCCGGGCTTCTTTCGTCTTACAGCTTGGAGTTGTTGATATCGTAGGGCGTTGCCTGATAGACGTAGTAGTTCAGCCAATTGGTGTAAAGCAACTGCGCCGGGGCGCGCCAGTTTGACCGAGGCGTCTTTGACGGGTCATCATCGGGGAAGTAATGCCTTGGCACCTTGGGGTTCAGCCCTTTGCCAAGGTCACGCGCGTATTCCTTCGCAAGCGTATCGGTGTCGTACTCAGGATGTCCAAAAACGAAGAAGTGCCTGCTATTCGTGCTCTTCGCGATGAATACGCCCGCCTCGTCTGATACGGCTATGATTTCGAGGTCATCGACCGCCTCGATATCCTCCTGGCGAACCTCGGTGTGACGCGAGTGCGGTGCATAGAGCACGTCGTTGATACCGCGGACGAGCGGGCTCGACGGCTTTACGATGTTATGGGCAAAGACGCCCGACATCTTCTCCTCGAGCTCGTATTTCTCGACGCCGTAGTGATAGTAGATACCCGCCTGGGCGCCCCAGCAGATGTAGAGCGTCGAAAAGACGTGGGTCTTTGCCCACTCGAAGATCTCGCAGAGCTCGGGCCAGTAGTCGACCGTCTTGAAGTCAAGAAGCTCCACGGGCGCGCCCGTAATGATCATGCCGTCGTAGCGCCTGTGGCGGATGTCGTCGAGGCTGACGTAGAAGGACTCGAGATGCTCTGCGGCCACGTGCTCGGCACGATGGCTCACCGTTTGGAGCAATTCGACCTCGACTTGAAGGGGCGTGTTCGAGAGTTTGCGCAGAAGCTGCGTCTCCGTCTCGATTTTCGTTGGCATAAGGTTCAAGATGAGAACGCGAAGCGGACGTATGTCCTGGTGGATTGCACGGTGCTCCGTCATCACGAAGATGTTCTCGCCCTCGAGTATGCTGGTGGCCGGAAGCGCATCCGGAATTCTGATTGGCATGGTCAAATCCTTCCGTAGGCGCTCCATGATATCAGGGCCTCGCTGGTGATACCATGAGGCCGGTCGTTCATTTCGTTTTGAACAAGGAGAGCCCATGACCTCGGAAATCGGCACCACATGCGTTCAGGGTGGCTACCATCCCGGAAACGGCGAACCGCGTCAGATTCCCATCTACCAGAACACGACGTGGAAGTACGATTCGAGCGAGTTCATGGGAAGGCTCTTCGATCTTGAGGAGGAGGGCTACTTCTACACGCGTCTCCAGAATCCCACCAACGATTGCGTGGCCGCGAAGATCTGCGAACTCGAGGGTGGGTCAGCGGCGATGCTCACGTCCTCGGGGCAGGCGGCAAATTTCTATGCGGTCTTCAACATCGCGGGCTGCGGAGACCACGTGGTCTGCTCGACGTCAATCTACGGTGGCACGTACAACCTGTTCGCGCATACGATGAAGCGGATGGGCATCGAGTTCACCTTCGTCTCCCCGACATGCAGTGACGAGGAGCTCGAGAGTGCCTTCCGCCCGAATACGAAGGCCGTGTTCGGCGAGACCGTCGCGAATCCCGCGCTCACGGTTCTCGATATCGAGCGTTTCGCGAAGGCGGCCCATGACCACGGGGTCCCGCTCATCGTCGACAACACGTTTCCCACGCCAATCAACTGTCGCCCCATCGAGTGGGGTGCCGATATCGTCACCCACTCCACGACGAAGTACATGGACGGCCATGGCGCCGCGGTTGGTGGTTGCATCGTCGATTCGGGCAGGTTCGATTGGGAGGCCCATGCCGAGAAGTATCCTGGTCTGACCACTCCCGACGAAAGCTATCACGGCGTGGTCTATACCAGGCAATTTGGCAACGAGGGGGCATTCATCACGAAGGCGACGGCGCAGCTCATGCGCGACTTGGGATCAATTCAGTCGCCCCAAAACGCCTTTTTGCTGAACATGGGCCTCGAAAGCCTTCACCTGCGCGTGGCCCGGCACACCAAGAACGGTCTCGCGGTTGCGGAGTTCCTGAACCGGCATCCAAAGGTGGCATGGGTGCGATACGCCGATTTGCCCGGTGATGAAAGCCACGATCTCGCGAAGAAGTACCTACCCAACGGATCTTGCGGCGTGGTGAGCTTTGGCGTTGCGGGTGGACGCGATGCTGCGGAGCGCTTCATGTCCGCGCTTGAGCTCGCGCAAATCGCGACCCATGTCGCGGATGCGCGTACATGCGTGCTACATCCCGCAAACGCAACGCATCGCCAGATGACAGACGCGGAGCTGGAGGCAGCCGGAATAGCCCCTGACCTCATCCGCCTTTCATGTGGCATCGAGGACCCAGAGGACTTGATTGCCGACCTCGAGCAGGCACTCGAGGCAGTCTAGAGATGCCGCCGTCATGCGCATGCCTGCCTTGCCGTTTCGTACAGCCTCATGAGCTGCGCGCTTGGCCGCTTGGGAAAGACCAGACCGTAGGGCATGTCATGTGGCTCGGCAAGCGGGATGCAAACGAGGTTCGGATGTATGTCCTCCCAGATCTCGGTCGTGACGATGGCGCGGTTGTTCAGCTCGCAATCCGTGAATAGCTCCATTGTGTAGAAGGGGACATCGGTAATCCGGTTGGCGCCGAGTCCGGTAAGGTAGGAGCGTGCCGCATCGTAATCGGCCGATATTCCCGGTCTCATCATGACCAGGTCGAGGTTATGGAGCACATTCGAATCGAGCGCGTGCGGAATGACGGTGCCGAGGGAACGCGGTACTGCGACGCACAGACGCGTTCGCGTCAGTTCGAGGAAAAGACACTGCTCCCGATACAACTCGGACATGTAGAGTCCCTCCATCACGTCATACGATACGCCGAGTCCCCGCAGGTAGTTGCCCGGTTCGACCCCGGCACTCTCGAGCGAGATGATGTCGATGCGAGTGCCCGGCGCACGCTCGATCATGTGCGACCAGATTCCCGGAAGCATGCGGCATTTCATGAGAAGGGAGGTTGCCACCCGTATGGGCTCCTCGCCGTTTTGGATTTGACGCGCACGGGCGATTGCCTCGTCGCAGTGGCGGACGATCTCGACGGCGTCTCGATAGAGCGATTCTCCTGCTTCGGTGAGCTTGATGCCTCGACGCCCACGCTCGAACAAGACGATGCCGAGTCGCTGCTCGAGAAGGTCGATCTGCTGGATGAGCGAGGACGGCGCTATGTAGAGTGCCCGCGCCGCCTTGCTGAAGCTTCCCGCGTTCGCCGTTTCGATAAAGGACTCAATGTGTCGTGAGTACATGCTCACCCCTTTGTGTAAGGCTTAGACCTGAAATAGCTATAGAGAAAAGCGCGATTAAAAGAGAATTATAGCAACTACTATAAGGTCACGTACGAAATTGGAGGGGATATCATGGACGTGCGCGTACTTAAACGGAAAAGATATGTCTATCTATTTGCGTCGGCTGCATCGTTTCTGGTGCTGGGCCTTGTCTATGCCTGGTCGCTATTTGCCACGCCTCTCGCCACAATCTACGGCTGGGAGATGGCGGCGGTCAAGGTGACATTTACCATTTGCATGATGTCCTTTTGCGTGGGCGGCCTCATTGGCGTGCGCGTGCTCAGACGCCTTGGCGTGCGCGGCGCCATACTGATGGCAGCCGCGCTTCTCGTTTGCGGTTTTGCGGGAACGGCAATTCTGGCCCAATACGGCATATGGGCCCTGTACATATGTTATGGCGTATGCATTGGCTGCGGCACGGGCCTGGGCTACAACGTCACCATCGCCACGGTGACCTTGTGGTTTCCCGATAGGACCGGCTTTGCCTCCGGCGTCATGTTCATGGGCTTTGGCCTCGGATCCCTTACCCTGGGAACGCTCACGCGCGCCATTATCGGGACGGCGGGCATACCCGTCGCGCTCGGCGTCGTCGCGGCCACGGCCTGCGTCGTCTTCGTGTTTCTGGCCTGCTTCTTGAAGCGCGCTCCCGAGAACATCAGCGAGCTTTTGGGTGTCGGCACGCAAAAGGAAGACCTGGCCAAGGAGGAGCTCTCATCTGATGCCGAATTCGTGACGGATGCCAAGTCCGCCCCAGATGCCGAGGCAGATCAGCGCAGGATCTTCCGTGACCCTGCGTTTTACGGCTACTACCTATGGGCGATCATCATCCTTGGCGCAGGACTCGTCGTCATCGGCACGTCCATGCAGGGAGCCTTGGAGCTGAGCGTTGATGCGACCTTCGCCGCGACGCTCGTGGGCATCATCCCCATCGTGAATGGATTGTCAGGTCTTTCCATGGGCGTCGTTTACGACAAGAAGGGCTTGCAGTTCTCCATGATCTTGGTCGCAACGATTGCCTTCGCGGCCTGCACGGTTCTCGCCTGCGCCTTCTTCTTCGGTTTGGGATGGCTCTACGTCATCGGCTGTCTGATGATGGTGGTGGGCTATGGTAGCGTAGCGCCCCAGGCCACCGCGTTTGCCCGCGAGCGCTATGGTCAGAAGCGCTTCCCGCATCACCTGGCCATCGTGAATACCGACATCGCCGGTGGCTCGGCCTTCCAGCAGGCTGTGATGAGCGCCTGCGGTGGCGTGAGCCTGTTCGTCTACACGACCATGGCCGTCTTTGGCGCCGTGGCCTTCGTGACGAGCCTTGTCTTCGCCCGCATCACGAAGCCGAAGAGGGGATAGGGAAGAATGCGACCTTGTGGATATACGAGGGCGTCTTGCCCGTCCCTCCGATTAGGCGATGCGGCCCCCACCTGCAATGACGCAGCGCCTGGTTTCGGACAGCGCCCTCGCATCCAGAAGCTAAGGTCCTATTCTCGAAAGTGCTCTTCGCAAAAGATGCGCAGTGGCGGCACATGAGTTTCGATGGCGTCCCAAGCGATTTCAGGGTCGAAGCTATCGTAACCGTGCACGAGGTGACAGCGCATGCCATAGATTGCGCGCCAATCGATCTGGGGATGGCTCTCACGATATTCATCTGAGAGGCGCCCGACCGCCTCGCCAATCTGGATGAGGCATAACGAGCAGCTGTCCTGATAAGGTGTGAATGCCGAGAAAAGCTCGAAGTCATTTCCAAAGTGCTGCCTGGCAGCCTCGATGCGTTCGCAGTACTTTACGATGATACCAAGCTGCTCGTTGTCGCGTTCAGCCTGCTTCATACAAGACGACCTCATCTTTCTTCACGCGTTCGAGAAAACGCGGACTGGCGCCCGCTGTCGTGACGATATCAACTCTTCTATTAAGCTGTTGCTCAAGCCTGTCTTGAAACTCGAGAACCTGCATGCCTTTGATTTCGCCCTTTTCGAGCAGGATATCGACGTCGCTGTCCGGTCTTTCCTCGCCGCGGGCAAACGAGCCGATGAGCGAGACCTTCTCCGCTCCGTACTCCTCGGCCAGCGAGATAACGCAGTGCTCGATATCCGAAACGGCGAGTGCCTTCTGATTGGCCAGCGATTCGCATATTAGGCTCTCGATGAAACTCGAGCGCGTGGTAATGGCCCTTCCTGACAGACCACGTGCCTTATCGAGTGCCGCCTGCCTCTCGACCGCATTGTCAATTTGTCTGAGGGTGCCGTCTTTAATGTAAAGGGAAATCGTAGGCATGTTGCCCTCCTCATATTCTATTGCATTATATATTAGAAATATTGTCGATTTCAGACGACAAAAACTTGCTTTTTGACATTTTTCTTCCGCAACCGAAAGAAGTTACAAGGGTTTGAGGTTGGCCTGGCAAGATCGATGGACGTAGTTTTGGTATTTAACGCTTCCAACTGCTGGTGAAAGCCAAGAGATAGACATTAATTAAAATTGCCTAGTTCATGCCTCGCTAGCATTTCGTACATTTCTTGCATAGCACACATATACGCTCGACAAGAAGGGATGTACGGTATGAACATTGTGGTCGCGGTCAAAGTCGTGCCAGACGACCAGGACATACAGGTCGCCGCATCAGGCGAGCTTGACATGTCCAAGGCACATCAGACGATCTCCGCCTATGACGTCAACGCAATCGAGGCTGCCGCGCAGCTTGCGGCAAGTGTCGGTGACTCTAAGGTGACGGTTGTCACGGTCGGTCCTGCCGTCATCGATGACTCCAAGCTCAAGAAGAACATTCTCGCTCGCGGTGCCGACGAGCTCGTCATGGTCGCCGACGACGCCTGCGTCGACATGGACGCCTACGCGACGGCGGCCGCGCTGGCCTCGGCCATCGACGGTCTGGACGGCTGGGACGTGATCGTATGTGGCGATGGGTCGGCCGACAACTATGCCCAGCAGGTCGATGTGCAGCTTGCCTACAAGCTGGGTGTGCCCGTCACCACCGCGGCGGTCGGGATTACTCCGGTGGATGCCGGTCTCTGCGCCAAACGCAGGCTCGAGGATGTCGTCGAGACCGTTGAGCTTCCCATGCCATGCGTTGTCTCGGTGCTGCCCGACATTGCGCTGCCACGCATCCCGGGCATGAAGGATATCCTGGCAGCGGGCAAGAAGCCCATGCGCGTCGAGGGGGCGCCGGCTGCGTCCGAAACGGCGGTCGAGATCGTCGATATCAAGGCGCCCGAGGCCGAAGAGCGCAAACTCGAAGTGAAGTCTGCGTCCGATGACGGTGCCATCGAAGCATTTGCCGCCGCCATCAAGAGCGCATTGCAGTAGGGAAGGGGAATAGATCATGAAAGCACTGGTAATTGCCGAGCATGCAGATGCCGCCACCGCCCTCGCGGCAGGTGCCCGCAGTCCGGCGGGTGGGGGGGGTACCGCCGAAGGTGGCTGTCGCGATCGTCGGCCCCGAGGAGGTTCCCGCTAGCATCGCCGATGTTGCCTATGGCGTAGCTGTTCCCGAAGGCGCGGTGGCCGATGATGCGAACGAGACGCTCGCGCCATTGCTCGAGGACGTCGAGCTGGTCATCGCCGAGCCCACGCGTCACATCAAGTCCGTCGCCGGCAAGCTCGCTGCCTCCCGGGGCGCGAGCGTCATCACCGACGTGATGTCATTTGAGAACGGCCAGGCCTCCCAGATGTACTTCGGCGGTGTCGGAATCGTCGAGCGCAAGGCGAAGACCCCGATCACCTTCCTCACCGTGCGACCGGCCACCTTCGCGGACATGCAGGCGACAGGCTCCAACGGGGAAGCTGAACAGCTCGAGTGGGCCACTCCCACCGCCGCCGTGAGGTTCATTTCGTCCGATCCCATCGAGAAGGCGGGCGTGGACCTCACTAAGTCCGAGGTGGTCGTCGCTGCGGGCCGCGGTTTTGCCGAGATGAACGATCTTGACCTTGCTCGTCAGCTGTGCAGGAAAATCGGCGCCGGGCTGGGATGCACGCGCCCGCTTGCCGAGGCAAACGACTGGATGCCCTCCGAGACTTATATCGGTGTCTCGGGGCTCAACCTGTCCCCGAAGGTCTACATTGCCGTCGGCATCTCCGGACAGATGCAGCACATGGTCGGCGTGAACCATTCCGGCACCATCTTCGCCATCAACAAGGACGAGAATGCGCCTGTCTTCAAGCAGTGCGACTACGGTCTCGTGGGCGATCTCAAGACGATTCTCCCGGCGCTTGCCGAGGCGCTGTAGGAACCTTTTCGGGAATAGTCGAACTATCACGAGCGAAAGGCGATGAGAGATGTCCGATACCGATTTTGACGCAATAGTGGTGGGGGCCGGCCTTGCCGGACCGGTTGCCGCCCTTGAGCTCGCGCGAGCGGGCAAGTCCGTGCTCGTCGTCGAGCGCGGCAACTTCGCGGGTGCAAAGAACATGACGGGAGGACGCCTCTACGTCCACTCCCTGAGAAGCGTGTTCACCGACGATGAGCTCGCCGACGCGCCCTTCGAGCGCAAGATCATCCGCGAGCGTATCAGCCTCATGGCGTCAGATGCCACTACCACCATAGACTTCTCCTCCGATGCCATGGGCGGGGAGGAGACAGCTTCGTACTCGGTGCTGCGCGCCCCCTTCGATCAGTGGCTTGCCGCCAAGGCAGAGGACGTGGGCGCGGAGTTCATCTACGGCATCCCCGTCGAGGGCCTCGTGAAGGACGAGGACGGCAAGGTGCGTGGCATCCGCGCTGGCGAGGACGAGATCACGGCCGAGGTCGTCATTCTGTGCGACGGCGTGAACTCGCTGCTCGCCAGGGAGGCCGTGGGCTACGAGAAGCCCCCGGCGAGCCAGATGGCGGTCGGCGTGAAGGAGGTCCTTGAGCTTCCGGCCGACACCATCACGGACCGCATCTTGGCACAATCCGACGACGAGGGCGCCGCGTGGCTGTTCGCCGGCGATGCCACTCATGGTGTCTTTGGCGGTGGCTTCATGTACACCAACAGGGATTCCATCAGCCTCGGCGTCGTGGCTGGCATCGAGGCATGCGCGAACTCCGACACGGTGCCCGTCTACCAGATGCTCCAGGATCTCAAGAACCATCCTGCTGTGGCGCCTCTCATTCGCGGAGCGAAGGTCGTGGAATATTCTGGCCATATGGTGCCCGAAGGCGGTCTCAAGATCATGCCGGATCTGACGGCTGACGGCGTGATGCTCGCAGGCGACAGCGCGATGATGTGCCTGAACCTGGGCTACATGGTTCGCGGCATGGATTACGCGGTGGCAGCTGGCCAGCTTGCGGGCCAAGCGGCTGCCAAGGCGCTTGACGCTGGTGACACATCGAAGTCGGGGCTGCAGGGTTACGTGGACGCGCTCAATGCGAGCTTCGTCATGGCAGACCTGAATCAGTACAAGGACGAGCCGGCTTTCCTCGAGCATTTCACGCGCATGTTCAACGAGTATCCCGAGCTCGCACGTGACGTCATGAACGACATGTTCATCGTCGACGGCACCCCGGCAACTCCCCTGAAGCAAAAGATCCTGCCGCGCCTCAAGAAGGTCGGCTACATGAACATCTTCCGCGACGCGAGAGGGGCGATGAAGGCGCTATGAGCATCCCAGAGATCACGGTGAACGTCGACGAGTACCTGGCGCTCGACAAGTACGAGGTCGACGAGGACAACGCCCATATCGAACTGGTCGAAGACCCCTCCGATGCGGAGTTCAACAAGCTCATCCGAGTGTGCCCGGCGGCGCTCTACAAACGCGATGCCGACGGACGCAAGAGCTTCGACTACGCCGGTTGCCTCGAGTGCGGCACCTGCCGCATCGCCTGCGGCGACACCATCATCAAGAAATGGGAGTATCCAGGCCCGACCATGGGAGTAGAATATCGCTTCGGATAGAAACCGTTGCGCCCAGGGAAGTCAGATGGACGAAAGCATCAAGGAGCTCGTTTACAAGGCGGTCGACGAATTCTGCGACGACCGCATCACCGAGGACAACATCAAGAACTGGTGCGTCTCGCGTGGTGTTCCGCACGACGATTACGTTGCGTTCTACGAGAGCGAGCTCGGTCATTTCTGCTTGCCGCCTCAATCCGGTGGCTGGGATGGCCCGTTCATCGCGCGCACTCTTGCCGTGTCCCGTCTGGCGCGCAAGGCTGGGGCGATCCTGCCGTATCAGACCGATTTCACTTCGTCGGCTTTGGTGTCATCGATATCGATGTTCACGGATTCCGAGGCGGTCAATGAGCTGATCGCACGCGATGGCCGCGCGACGTTCTCGCAGGCTTTCTCGGAGAGCAGCTTGCAGGAGGGGGGTCATGCCGCTGGAACGCGCGTCACGCGCAGCAAGGACGGCATCTTCCTCGATGGCGTGAAGAGCTATGTCGCCAATGGCCAGTTCATCTCCGAGACGCTCGTTCTCACACATGACGACGTGTGCGGCAAGGAAGATGGCGGCATGTCGTTCTGGCTTGTTCCGCTCGGCACTGAAGGCGTCTTCACCTATCCGCTGAACACGATAGGGCAGGAGACGACCGCTCCTGCATCGATCGAGTTCGAGCACGTTTGCCTGGATCCGGCATGGAGGATTCAGACGGATGGCAAGCTCAGGCTCATTCTCGATCAGCAGTACACGCGCGGACGAATTCTCACCTGCGCGGCGAGCTTCGGCTTGGCGCAGGCTGCTCTTGATGACGCGCTCGAGCGATGCACGACGCGTCACGTTCGCGGAGAGATCCTCGGCAAACTTCCACACGTCGAGACAATGCTTGCCGATATGGCCGCCAAGATTCGCTTCATGCGCGTCATGATAGAGAAGGCATGCGATTCCGCCGTGGATGGCGAGGTCACGGACGAGCAGGTGTTTAACTGCTCTCTCATGAAGTACTATGTGCCCAAGGCCGCTACTGAAGTCGCCGATAGCGCAATGCAGATCTTCGGTGGCGCGGGCTATACGGACTATTCGCGCGTTGGGCGTATCTGGCGCGATTGCCGCGGCAACCAGATTGCGCAGGGCGCAGACGAGATGATGATTCATGCGGTCGCCAAGCAGCTGCTCAAGGATCATAGCTTCACGATGAGCGATATCTAGGAAGACGTGCCGCGAATACGCCTTTACAGACGGGGCTTCCTGATGGGATGCTGCTGCAATTCCGTCATGAGCGTTTCATACGGGTAGTTCCAAAACGGATTGAGCGTGTCGTCGAGCAGGTTTCTAGACGCGCTTGGATTCGCCAAGTGATAGCACGGAATCAGATACAGAGTCTCGAGCTGCTGCGAAACCAGAAAATCGAACGTGTCGCGCGGCATGAATCGACCGCCGAGCACGAAGCGCACGTCGTTTTCGATGGCGGGCCTGAAGAGTTCGAAGATCCTGACCTTGATCTCATGCTCGTTCACGGAGAAGAGCTTGCGATAGAACTGCGGCCTGCTGGTCACGCAGTGAACGAGCGATTTGAAGAAGTCGCTGTGATCCAGAAGCCTCGCTCCGATCTCACGGTGCATGTAGTAGGGAAGGCTTTCGGGCTTGGGCTTGAGCGGCAGCGGCGCTTCCAGAAGATGATTCTGAGGAATCTGCTTGCTCAGGGCATCGGCGAGGTCGAGCCTGAACACGTACATCGCAACGTCGAACTTGCTGTCGAAGTGGTAGTAGAACGTGTTGCGATTGATGCCGAGCTCCTTCACGAGCTTGGAAACGTGAACGCTGTTCAAGGACGACGCCTCCGTCGTCTTGATGACGTAGTCGATGATCTTCTCTCTCACGTTGGTAGTGCTCATGTCGAGGACGTGACTCCGAATTCGTAGGAAATCGACGCTTCATGCTTTCGTCAGCTTCAAAAACTGTCTATTTGATTTTGCTTCATTTAGGGGTTGCTGTCAAAAAACGAATCGAAAAAGACGCATCGAAGCGAACAAAAACCGATATCTGTCTCACAAGTGCCGGTATTGAGGGTGTCTAACATTTTTGTAAGTAAGATGCAGTCTGGTGATAAAGCGGCAAAACGAACTAAGCCAGACCGTTGAGGGAGGGGGTGTATCGAACGCTTGACGGTCAATTTGGGGAAATGATATTTGCCGCTTCGCAACATTCCAAAATCTTTTAGAGGAGAAAGAATGGAACAGCTAAAAACACTAGACGTTAAGGAAGCCCTTGATGGCCAGAAGGGCATGTCCGGCTTTGCATGGATGATGTTCATCGTCAGTGCACTGCTCATGTTCGTCGACGGCTACGACAACACGACGCTTTCTATGTGCGTCACTTCCATGGCCGCCGATTGGGGCGTTGAGAAGGGCGACTTCGGTTGGGTTATGTCCTTCTCCAACATCGGCATGATCATCGGTTCGTTCATCTTCGGTTGGATCGGCGACAAGTTCGGCCGCAAGTCGGCAATCCTGTCTTCGCTCATCCTCTTCGCGGTCTGCACGCTGTTCTGCGCCTGGTGCACGAACGTCATTCAGATCACGATCCTGCGCATCATCGTTACCCTCGGCGTTGGCGGCCTGACCCCCTGCGTCGTTGCGATCAACAACGACTATGCACCCGCCGGCTCCAAGATGAAGCGCGTTACGACGCTCTTCGTCGGCATGAACTTCGGTTCTGCGCTCACCGGCATCATCGCCGCTTGGCTGCTCCCGACCTTCGGCTGGCAGTCCATCATGTACGTCGGCGCTCTGCTTCCCGCGATCTTTGCGATCTTCACCGTCTTCTTCATCCCCGAGTCCGTCGCATGGATGATGGCGAATAGGAAGCCGGGCGACACCGAGTACAACGATAAGCTCAACGCTCGCATCGCCAAGGCGATCGTTCAGATTCGCCCGGACCTCAAGGGCAAGGTCACCGCGAACACCGAGTTCACCTACAGCGCTGCCGCCGAGGTCAAGGAGAAGGCTCCTGTCACCGACATGTTCCGCGGCCGCCTGAAGTTCATCACCCCGCTGCTGTGGATCAACTTCCTGATCTGCCTGTTCGTCGCGTTCTTCTTCAAGAGCTGGATGCCCACTATCCTGACCATGAAGGGTATGTCCGTCGCTGACGCCTCCTGGCAGACCTCCATCATGATGTTCGGCTCCATGGCAGGCTCCCTGACGGTTGGCTTCGTCCTCGACAAGATCGGCCTGCGCAAGGCAGCCGTCTTCCCGCTGTGCGTTATGGCGACCGCCATCTGCTTCGGCATGGTCGACCCGGGCGCCGCTTCCCTCGCCCTCATCGTCATCCTGGGCTTCTTCCAGTCCTACTCGTATGACATCAACCCGGCAATGACGCCGCTGTTCTACCCCGTCAAGCTGCGTTCGACAGCGTCCGGCGTCAACATGGGCGTTGCTCGTATCGGTTCGATCACCGCTCCTACGGTCGGCGGCATCATGATCGCCACGGGGGTTGCGGTTCCCATCATGTTCGACATCGTCGTTCTCCCGTACATCCTGAGCGCGATCGTCATCTTCACGATCATGACCCTGTACATCAAGTACTTCAAGGACAAGGACCTCGACGAGGCGATTTACGGCAAGAAGTCCGCTGAGGAGACCATTGCCGAGAGCGTCAAAGCCAAGGCCAAAGAGGATCTGTCGGGCAACGACTAGTTCGAACCGGGATCATCCCGTTCAACTGAAAGGAGTTTTTCAATGGAAAACGAGAAGAGGCTCAGCTGGGGCATGGCTGGCGTCGATTGGGAGGAGCGCATCAACTTCGCGCGCATGCGTGAGGAGCGCCTTGCCAAGGCTCGCGCCGCTCTGGCAGAGGCCGGCGTCGATGCCGCGCTGCTGACGGGCGAGAACGTTCGCTACACCACCGCCATCCGCACCAGCGCCCCGCACATCGCTCTCATCTTCGCCGATGACCGCGAGCCCTACATCTTCCTGCGCCATGAGCATGGCGAGCAGGTCAAGAGGCACTGCCCGTGGATCAACCCGGATCATGTCCGCGGCTTCCCGATCCTGGAGACCGTCGGCGGCATGGGCGCATACCAGCTCTCCCTCGACGTGCTCGTCGGCCTCATCGAGGATGCCTTCAAGGAGGCCAACGTCGGCAACGGCGTCGTCGCTTCTCAGGCTCCCGCAGACGTCAACACGGCTCTGAAGGAGAAGGGCTACAAGATGCAGCCCCTCGCTAACATCATGGATTACGCCCGTGAGTGCAAGACCGAGGACGAGGTCAACTGCCTGCGCATGGTCGGTGTTCTCGCCGATGCCGCATGGTGCAAGATGATCGACGCGGTTCGCCCTGGCGTCTCCGACTGCGAAGTCGCTGCTGCCGGTCGCGAGTACCTGGTCGGCAAGGGCTCCTGGAACTTCAACATCAGCCTGCGCAGCGGCCCCAACTGCTATCCCAACTGGGGTCTCATGACCGATCGCATCATGCAGCCGGGCGACCTTGGCTACGGTTACATCATGGGCGACCTCTACATGGGCTATCACTCCTGCTACCATCGTACTTACTGCGTTGGCGTCGAGCCGACCCAGAAGCAGAAGGACTGGTACAGGTTCTGTTATGACCACATTCTCAAGATTCAGGACGCCATTAAGCCGGGTGCATCCACGGCTGATGTGGCCAAGGAGATGCCGACTGCTCAGGAACTTGGCGTTCCGCACGAGTACGACGTCGCCTCCAACTGGATTTGTCACGGTGTTGGTGTCGGCGCACACGACTTCCCGAACATCAGCCGCTTCTGGTCCCTCGATTGTCCGATCGAAATCAAGGAAGGCCAGTGCATCGCCATCCATACGTGCTATGGCGAGCCGGGAGTCGGCGGCGTTCGCATCGAGAACGTTGGCGTAGTCACTAAGGATGGTTGGCAGAACTTCTTTGCCCTTCCTTATGACGGAATTTATGTACCCGAGTATCAGCTGCATAGATCTATGTAAGCAGGTACTTTGGTCCTACCCCCCCCCTCCTTAAGTGCGAGCCTCCCCCTAGCAGGAGGCTCGCGCCAGTTGGGTGGAGCGTGATTGTGCGGCCGTGTGGCTTCCACGTTAAGGAGGTCGAGTCATGAGCGATGCCAAGAATGACTTTTCCGAAGCGCTGTGGAGACTGCTAGAAGACAAGGACTTCGACGATGTCACCGTTGTGGACATCGTTAGGGTCTCAGGGCGCAGTCATGCCTCGTTCTACAGGAACCTCGAGGACAAGTACGCGCTCATGCTGTACGCCTGCGAGGCTCTTTTCAAGCCGGCGATCGCGGCGGGGCTGCGCAACTCGCAGCCTGAGGACGCGGTCGAGCCTTTCCTCTTCATTGCCGTGAGCAACAAGCGAAAGATCCTGCACGCGCTCTCTTCTTTGGAAGAGCGCGCCTTGCGCAGGCAGATAATCGAGAAGCTCACCTATTACGCGCAGTTGCGCCTCGAAGCCCTTCCCTCGTTCGATGACAACGTGAACACGCGCGCTGCAGGTCTCATCTTCTCGAACTCGGTCATGGGGATCTTCATCGACTGGCTTTCCGGGAACGTGCAGCTCTCGTTCGCTGAGATGCGCGAGATTCTCATCCAGTGGCTTCGGAGGCTCGGGAACATGGGTTCCCTCGAGGAGATTCAAGGGGACATCGACGTCGGGCGCTCCATGAACCCCATCGAGCGTGTCGTCTTCGAGCAGCTCAAGGACAAGACCATCGACGAGCTGCGCGTAGGCAAGATCATCGAGGACGCCGGCGTGAAGCGCAGCGCGTTCTATCGGCAGTACAAGGACAAGTACGACGTCGTCAATCGGCATTTCGAGCGATTGAGCAATCTAAGGCTGACCATCAGAGCCCAATCCGGGCGAGCCGTCGTGCTCACCCACGATCGCGTCCATGCGTACCTCGATGACATGCTGAAGCATCGCCAAATCGTGCTGAACGCTTTGAGCACGGCTGACCCCAACGGCCTCAGGCAGTTCGCAATCGAGTACCTAACCCAGCTGCTCGTCGATTTCGCGCACCAGGTGGACGTGCAAGATGTCCAGCAGCTCGAGACCATGATCCGCATGTTCAGCATCGGGGCGGTCGGGCATGTCATCTTCTGGCTGAAGGCCCCGCGTCAGAGCACGGAGGAGGTCCTGGATTCCCTCAGGCTGCTGTTCCCGGCGGAGCTTCTCAGCATGGCGAACGACTTGAACACTTCAGATATGAACCGTGGAGATGCAGATGAGTGATTACATTGGCCAAGACGTGCCCAAGATGGGCTTCGGCGGTCTGTTTTGCGTGCGTAACAAGGAGATCGACATCGACTCCGTGAAGCAGATGGTGGATCTGTTCCTGGAGTCGGGCTACAAGTGCTTCGACAGCGCCTTTGCCTACGCAGGGGTCGAGAAGTTCCTGTCCGAGGCCCTTGTGCAGCGCTATCCTCGCGACGCGTACCTACTCACTGAGAAAATAACCGCCTGGAAGCTCGAGGACGAGGGGGCGGCTCGCAGGCACCTCGAGGAGTCCTATGCGACGCTCGGCGTCGAGTATCTCGACTTCCTCATGCTGCACAACGTCTCCACGATGGGCGATCGCATCAAGGTCTACGAGGACTACAAGGTTTGGGACCTGATGCAGGAGTACAAGGAAGCGGGGAGGGTGAGATTCATCGGTTTCTCTCATCATGACAACGCCCAGGTTCTCGAGGATGTGCTGAACAAGCATCCCGAGGTCGATTTCGTCCTGCTGCCCATCAACTACCTCGATTGGGACGACGAGATCATCCAAGGCCGGAAGAACTACGGGGTCGCCCGCGCTCACGGAAAGCCGATCATGGTGATGAAGCCGCTCAACGGCGGTCTCTTGGTTGACCTGCCTCCGCGCGCGGCGAAGATCCTCGAAGACGCCGGCGTCGATCCGGTCACCCTCGCGTACAAGTTCTGCATGTCGCTCGAAGGCCTTATCACGATATTCACGACCATGAACACTCTCGAGCAAGCGCAGCATGACATAGCGATGTTCAACGAGCTCACGCCGCTCACTGATGAGGAGCGCGGCTTGATTGACCAGGTCGTCGAGGTCATGCATGACGCCAACATCATCGAGTGCTCCCATTGCCGCTACTGCATGCAGGTGTGCCCTCAGGAGATCAACATCCCGTGGATCTTCTCGGACATGAACCAAGACTCCATCTACGGCAACCACATGGTGAGCACGCGTAACTACAACCTGCACACGCAGTACGGAGGCAAGGCCTCCGATTGCATCGAGTGCGACGCGTGCACGCAGGTGTGCCCTCAGAAGCTCGAGATCCCCGCGCTGCTCAAGCAGGCGGTCGAGCTGTTCGAATTCTAAGCGGAAGGACCCATCGCAATGACGAGCAAGAAGAATCGCGGCTTGAGCGACGAGCTCAAGAAGCTTCGGATCCAGAAGAGACAGTGCATCAAGATCATCGCCATTGGCGTCATTGCGGTGCTGCTGCTCACCATTGTGAGACAGGTGCTGGGATTCACGGGCGTCGTGCCCTTCGGCTACGCGCAGGCGGACACCATCATGTTCATCCTGTGTCTCGGCGTCTGCTTCATCATCGGCCCGCGCTTCTCGCTGTATCTGCGCATCAAGCGCCAAATCCAGCAGATCGAGGAGCATCTCGCGTCATAGGAAATCTTAATGACCTCGAAAGCTTGGCCTTTAGACATTTTCAGGATTTATCTATTACCCACGAAATGCGGTCTGGTCACAATTGACTAAATGCGCGACCCATGAATCGAGAGGAGATCCCACATGGACTTCAACTTCACCGACGAGCAGGAGCTGCTCAAGGAGAGCATCGCGGAGTTCTGCGAGCGCTACATCGACGAGAAGGACATCCCGGCGATGTACGAGAACCACGCCACGCCCCACAAGCTCGACATGGCGTATCTGGAGGCGGGCTTCGGCCTGATGGGCCTTCCCGAGGAGTACGGCGGCATCGAGTGCGACATGGTGACGCTGGGCATGCTCACCGAGGAGTTCGTGCACCACGCGGGCTTCACCGCCCCCTACCTCAACGCCACGCTCGCCTTGCGCGACATGGTCGACTTCGGCACCCCCGAGCAGATCAAGATGTGCTTCGATGCCTACCAGGAGACCGGAAAGCCCATCTTCTCTTTGGGCTTCTCCGAGCCCGGCGCGGGATCGGACAACCAGAACATGACCTCGGTCACCCGCATCCAGCCCGACGGCACCTACCTGCTCAGCGGCCAGAAGACCTGGGTCACCAACGGCGAGAACTTCCCCCTCGTCCTCGTCATCGCCAAAGACGAGGATCCCTCTCGCGACAACCGCGAGATGTCCATGTGGCTCGTCCCGCTCGACACCCCCGGCCTGTCCACCGCGCCGCTTCACAAGATCGGCCAGCAGATCATGCCGTTTTGCGAGATGTACTTCGACGACGTGGTGCTGACCGAGGACATGCGCGTGGGCAAGAAGGGCGAGGGCTTCAAGAACCTCATGAAGAACTTCGAGGTCGAGCGCTGCCTGATCTGCGCGCAGGTGCTGGGTCTGGCCCAGGCCGCCATGGACGACGCCGCCGCCTACGCCAGCGAGCGCATCTGCTTCGGCAGGCCCATCGTGTCCTTCGAGCTCATCCAGCAGAAGCTCACCGACATGGAGATCGCCCTGCAGAACACGCGCAACATGCTCTACAAGACGCTGTGGAAGATGGACAACGGGCAGTCCGTGCGCATCGACAGCGCCCTTCTCAAGCGCTACGCCGCCCAGCAGTGCACCTGGGTGTGCAGCGAGGCCATGCAGATCTACGGCGGCCTCGGCTTCACCACCGAGACGCGCTTCGGTCGCCGCGGCATGCAGATCGCCGGCGGCACCGATGAGATCATGGTCTACATCGCCGGTCGCCAGATTGCCAAGGAGTACGCGCGCTAGAAGGCGCGATCTCGACGCGAATGAGCGAGAGCCCGGAGACATACCCTGATCTTTCCATGATGCGATGGATCAGCGAAGGCCGTTGCGAGCACGGGGATAAATCCCTGCTCGCAACGGCTGACGCCTGCTACACCTACGCGGAGGTCAATGATTGGGCTCGCGCCCTGGCTGCCTACTTCGGCGAGGACCTAGGGCTGTCGAAGGGCTCGACCATTGTCTTGGCATCGTCGAACGTGATCCAAGTTCCTGTGATTCTTGCAGCAGCCCAGCTTCTGGATGTTCGAGTCGCTCTGTTCTCCACGACTGCCGGCGAGCTTGAGTTTCGCAACGGCATAAAGCTGTTGTGCCCGCAGCTGATCATCTCGTCGGACAAGGAGCAGCTTGCTATAGCGAAGAGGGTCGTCCCCAGTGCTTTGATCATGCGACTCGACGGCTCGTGCGCAGCCGTTCTGAGCGTGGACGAGGTCATGCGGCGGACGTGTCCTGAGACCCTGAGCTTTCCGCATGCGAGCGCCGATGCGGAGATCGTGGTGTTCACCTCGGGAAGCACCGGTACGCCCAAGGCAATCGTCAATCGAGCCTCGTCTTTCGCTTTGAACGGCATCGCCCTGCGAGGCTGGCTCGAGCTCACGAGCGGCGACGTCATCTTCTTGCCGGTGCCGCTCATCCATGTCTTCGGCCTCGTCGGCATGTACGCCACGCTCGCCGCGCAGGCGACTTTCGTCACCGCGCCTCGCTACGATGCCGCCCAGGCCTGCGCCCTTATCGAGTCGTTGGGCGTCACTGTCCACTTGGGCGTGCCCACAAACTTCGTTCGAGAGCTCAAGGAGAACGAGGATGGCGCATGGGACTTTGAGTCGCTGCAGGTGGGGCTGGTCGCAGGCGCAGGCTGCCCGCCGTCTGTTCTCGAGGAGTTCGAGAAGCGCTACGACTGCAGGATCATGCAGTCGTACGGAATGAGCGAGACTGCCGCCACCCTCACGGTCACTCCGCTCGACTTCGACGTCGAGGAGCGCATCGCGACCGTTGGCTTCTGCATCGACGGGGCCGAGGCCATGATCGATCCCGACAACGGCGAGCTTCTGTGCAAGAGCGCATCGATGATGGAAGGCGTCCTTCAGGCCGATGGATCGATTGTGATCGATCTCGATGACGGCTGGTTTCGCACGGGTGACGTCGGCACGATCGACGAGCGCGGGTTGATAGCCATCACAGGGCGCCTGAAGAACGTCATCGTTCGCGGAGGCATCAACATTTTTCCCTCGGAGATAGAGGCGGTGTACGAGCAATGCGCCGATGTAGCGCAAAGCGCTGCATTCGCGCTCGACGACGATGAGCTGGGACAGCGCATCTGCCTTGCCGTAGTGTTGGGCGAACGATCCGAGGCAAAGCAAGAGGAGCTGCGCGCATTCGCCAAAGGACGCATGGACAAATGCAAGATCCCCGATGTCGTGGTCGCTGTGGACTCCTTCCCGTATCTCGATAACGGAAAGGTGGACAGAGCCGCACTCGAAAGGCTCGTTCACGAAAGGCTGTCGGCACAGAGTGCCCGATAGCAAAGAGCATGAAGTCTTCAAGAAGAAAGGACGGATAGAAATGGCACAGTTCATCACGGCCCAGGAGGCCGCCAAGCTGATCCCCGACGGGGCCACCATCGGCGTCGCCGGCATGGGGCTCTCCGGCTGGGCCGAAGAGATCGGCCGCGCCATCCGCGACAGCTACAAGGAGACGGGCCATCCCTGCGACCTCACCTTGAAGCAGGGCTGCGCGATGGGCGACTGGAAGACCCGCGGCGTCACCGTGCTGGGCGAGGCCGGCCCGGGCCTCGTCACCAACTGGTCGGCGGCGCACATCGGCTCGGCGTTCTCGCTCAACGAGCAGGTTCAGGCCGGCCAGATCAAGTGCCACTGCCTGCCCCAGGGCGTCATCATCAACCTGTGGCGCGAGATCGCGGCGGGCCGCCCCGGCCTGATCACCAAGGTCGGCCTGGGCACCTTCATCGACCCGCGCGTCGAGGGCGGACGCATGAACCCCGAGACCACCGAGGACGCCTGCGAGCTCATCGAGTTCGACGGCGAGGAGTATCTGTTCTACAAGAGCTTCCCGCTCGACGTCGCCATCCTGCGCGGCACCACCGCCGACGAGAAGGGCAACATCTCCTTCGAGCACGAAAGCGTCATGAACGAGGGACTGGCCGTCGCCTCGGCCGCGAAGAACTCCGGCGGCATCGTCATCGTCCAGGTCGAGTACCTGGCGCAGGCCGGCACCCTGAACCCCAAGGATGTCGCCATACCAGGCATCATGGTCGACTACGTCGTGCAGGCAACCGATAAGGACTGCTGCTGGCAGACCGAGGGCGTCTACTACGAGCCGGCCTTCTCCGGCCAGATCAAGAAGCCGCTGAGCCAACTGCCCGTGCTGGACCTTTCCCCGCGCAAGGTCATCTGCCGACGCTGTGCCATGGAGCTCGAGCCCGGCGCCATCGTCAACCTCGGCGTCGGTATCCCGGCCGATGTCGCCTCCGTCGTCGCCGAGTCCGGCTGCCTGGACGCGGTCACCATCACCGCCGAGGCCGGTGGCATCGGCGGCGTGCCGGCGGCGCTGCCCAACTTCGGCTCCAACTACAACGCCGAGGCGATCATCTCGCACAACTCCATGTTCGACTTCATCGACGGTGGCGGTCTGGACATCACGGTGCTCGGCTTGGCCGAGGTCGACAAGGACGGCAACCTCAACGTCTCCAAGTTCGGCAATCGCCTGTCTGGCCCCGGCGGCCTCATCGACATCACCCAGTCCGCCTCCACCGTCGTCTTCGCGGGCACCTTCATGGCCAAGGCCAAGGAGGAGGTCGCGGACGGGAAGCTCGAGATAGTCGAGGAGGGCACCTCCAACAAGTTCGTCGACGAGGTGCAGCAGATTACCTACGCGGGCGCCTACGCGCGTTCCGACCAGAAGGTCCTCTACGTCACCGAGCGCTGCGTCATGGAGCTGCGCGACGGCGTGATGACGATCGTCGAGGTGGCCCCGGGTGTCGACGTCGACAGAGATATCATTGCCCACATGGACTTCGTGCCGGCGATCGCCGATGACGTCAGGGAGATGGATCCGGCTCTGTTCCAGGAGGAGTGGGACGGCCTCAAGGATATCCTGGGCTGTTAGAGCCATATAGACCCCAGTAGGGCCGGACAGGGGTTTGTGTCCCTGTCCGGCTTTTCTTCTGCAGGCAAAATTTGCTGTTTGCGAGATTATGAACTCGCCTGCGTATCGATCTCTATGGGAGTGAATGAGGGAAATGACGCCATTAGGGATTCGATGAAGAGCCTTTCGGATTCATAGATGTGCTTCTCGTCAGGATAGGAAACGTAGAGGCTGCAGGGGAAAGGATTGCCCTTAAAGGGGATGCGGCGGATGATTCCCTGGGTGATGTAGGGGTCATGTGTTGCTATTTTGTTTGGACGAATGGCGCAGGCGTCTTTGATGAGGCTTACTGTGACCATGAGGCTGTCTTCGTAAAACATCTGCGAATGAACTTTGATACCCGCATCATTAAGTTGCCTTATGTAGGGGAACCGCTTTGCGTTCTGGTAGATGTACAGCTTCTGGTCAAGGAGATCCGAAAGCTCCAGCTCCTCCTTGTCCGCCAAGGGGCTTGCGGAGTTTACGAATACGGAGAAAGAATCCTCTTGCAAGAGGGCCAGTCTCAAGCCGTGCCGCCTTGCAAATTCTATAGTGTTGTTTAAGTGATTGGGAATCTTGTATTGGATTGAAAGGCGTCCGCTGACCTGTGCCTCCAGAGCGTCGGGCTCATGTTTGAACTTGATGTCGATGGAGAGGTCAGGTAACTTCTGCTGGACCTCGTCAATGGCTCTGATGACATAGAACGACGGGGCCGTGCCGGTCATGGTAATGGTGACGGGATGATAAAGCGAGCTTTCCTCGGCCATGTCGAGCCACCGTTGATAGGTGTCGAGAATAATTCCCGCGTCGTCGTATAGACGTCTGCCCAAGTCGGTCAGGCTAACTCCGGTGGCGCTTCTCTCGATGATGGGGTAGCCAAGCTCCGTCTCGATGCTCTTTATTGCAGATGAGATGGTCGGTTGTGCACAAAACAAGGCCGCAGAAGCCTTGGTTATAGACTTGTGGTCTGCAACAGCACGGAAGTATTTCAGATGCTCGAATTGCACAAACATCACCCCATTCCAGTATACAAACATCAATCGCAAAGAGGCACAGAAGAAGCCTATGCCTCATAGGAATATCGAATGCTGATGGGTGGCATTTCGTACCTATCATTGTTCTTGGCTGTACAGACTCATATGGTGCCATTGCGGCAGCTTTTGGTCTCGACACGAAAGAAACCATCGCCAATACGGAGTCTGTCTCACGATTGTCGTGGGTGCAAAAAGATGGGTTCGTCGCTCTGCAGGAACGCAATAATTGGGGAGGTCACACACCGTGAGTCTAGATGCAAAAGAGCTTGCCCGCTTTCGGCGAACAGCTGACATCAACGAGATTGCCATGATGTTTGGGCGTTATGTGACTCTGATGGATGAGATGGACGCCATGTCAATCTATCGGGAGTTATTTGCAACTGATAACCCGGGCATAAGCATCGAGTACGATACGTGCGGAACCTATATAGGCGAAGAGCATGTCAGGGCTTTCATGGAAGACTTGTCAGCCAAACTCAACGATTGGAAGACAAAACGCGGCTGGCTCGACTTTCATGATGCAGCTACGCCCCACGTGGTGCTCAGCGCTGATGGAGATCGCGCTCAGGCCATGTGGAGTCTCATCTCGCCCAAAGCTAAGCCAGCTACGCCGGATCCGGGTTTTACTGCCGGGCGAAAGCTCACCGCTTTTTGGCAAGCGGGCAAGATGCACTGGGAGCTAGTCCGGACTGAAGAAGGCTGGAAAATCCTCCATTTTCATCTCCTGACTTACTTCACGGCCCCTTATCACGCGGGTTGGGTCAAGCAAACCGAATGCTATCGAGAGGCCCCTTTTTGGAGTATGAAACCCGACAAAAAGGCGCGCTTCTATGTCTATCACCCAGATCAGGTGTACGTGCAAGACGGCATTTACAACTGGGGCCCCTATCTCCCCGAAGACGGCTCGTTTTAGAAGGAGGGAACAGATGACAATGAGCGAAACAGAGTACACCTTTACGGAAAAGCAGCTCGAGCGTCTTCGCCGGGCCTCCGACATAACTGAGATTCAAATGCTCATGGCAAAATACGTGGATTGCATGAGCAAGATGCGCGCTAAAGACGCCTGGACGCTTTTCGCGCAAAAAAACGAGAATGTCAGCATCGAACTCGCCGAAAGCGGCGGGTATGACGGCCCTCAGCACGTGCTTCAGCTCCTTGAGGCCTATGACGAGTATTTGCGTGATCCCTCTGACAAACGTGGGTGGATGGAGCTGCAGAACATATGCAATCCCACCGTCATGGTTTCAGATGACCATACCAGGGCCATGGGCTATTGGACCATATTGGCACCTTCTAGCAAATGGGCGATGCCGTATCCATGCGATCAGGAGAGGCTGACCGCCTTGTGGGGCTGCGGTAAGTACATCGTCGAATTCGTCCGAGAAGGAGAGCGTTGGGCAATTCTTCGTTTGAAACTCGTATGGTTTTTGCGCAGCCCATTCGAATTTGGGTGGATGAAGCAAGCCGACTGCGTGCACATGCCGCCTCTCCAGGGTCTTAAGCCGGATCGCGAACCCGAGTACTACAACGTTTACAACGCCGATTACGGCTGTGCATCTGGCGGTATCGAATGGGGCCCGTACTTGCCCGAGTCACTCTAAGGAGATGCTGATATGAACAAGCAGGAAGCAGAACGATTGCTGCGTGGTGCAGATGTCATCGATATTCAGATGATCATGGGCAAATACCTAAGTTATCTGGACCAGGTCGATTTCAAGGGCATTTACAGCCTTATGGCCCAGGATCACCCTGAAATCACCTATGAAATGGTTGAGGACGGGGCGTACGTCGGGCCGGAAAGTGTCCGTCGCTATATGCTTGATGAGCACGAACACCTCAACAACAATCCCAATCACATGAAGGGATGGGTCGGTCTCCAGAACATCCTGACTCCTCGCATCGTCTTTAGCGCCGATGGAATGCGTGCCAAAGCCCAATTCAATCAACTGAGCCCCCATGCCATGGCCATCGCGCCGTATCCAGGTGATGAACACGTGCCAACGACTTATTGGTTCATCGGTAAGTACGACAACGAATTCATCAAGATCGATGAGGAGTGGAAACTCCTGAAGACTCATATTATTGCCTTCTCCCGAACCCCGTATCAGGAGGGTTGGGTTCGTCAGCCGGATGCGAGGCGCATATTCCATCCCAATGCCCAGCAACCTCAGCAAAAGGGTCGCATCTACACTTACCACTCCGATGCCGTTTATAGCAGGGATGGCAACTGGACCTGGGGACCGCACCTGCCAAAAGACGGGTCTTTCTGAGGCAAAGAGCTTGAGAAGGGACGGATGAGCAAGATGATTAGTATTCCTGAACGGCACCTGCCTCCCGAACTCGCGGATTTGCCATGTATCCGTGCAGAGGTTGCTTATGAGGTGGCCCCCGGTAGCCCCATGCCAAGCTTGGAAGGGCCGGTTTTCGACAGGGAGGGCAACTTCTACTGCTGTCACACTGCTCCTGGTGATACGTCTGTGATAAAGATCACGCCCGAGGGAGAGCAAAGCGAGTTCTATCACAACGATGTCGGCATGACGGTAGGCCTGGCGTTTCACAAGGATGGCCGCTGCTTCGCTTCCGACATGCTCTCTAGCTGCATCAATATTCTGAGTCCAGAGGGGAATCTGCTCGACACCCTCTATATCGATGACGATGGCAGAAAAATGCGGCCCGATTGCATGGTATTTCGCGAGAACGGGGATTTGTGTTTCACCGATTTGAGTGGACATCTGCATGACCCAAGTGGGGGAGTGTACGTTCTTCGAGCCGACTCTGGCTATGAGGAGATGGAACTGTTTCTAGGGGAGCTCTGCGCACCCGATGGAATCACATTTGCACCCGATGGTCGTTCTATGTGGATTACGGAGGTCTCAAGTAATTCCGTGATCAGGGTTTTGCTGGACCCAAAGGGCAATCCAAGAGTTGCGCAGCACTCTCCGTTATGTGCTTACCGCAATACTAGTTCCTCCAATGTCGACACCCATGTCATGGATGAGAACGGGTTTATCTATGTGGGCATCATGATGGGTGGTCGAGCTGTGATCCTAGATCAGGACGGTATCCCCGTGGCAAACATTTTGGCTCCTGGTTTTGAGGAGGGAAAGCTGCGCTACACGCCAAATCTTGCCTTGAAGCAGAACGCATGCGAGGGGTACTTGCTTGCTTCGGATGACGATCGAGCCGCTGTACTTCGCTTTGAGGCTTTTGCGCCGGGACAAAGGTTGTATGCGTTCGAATAAGCGTGTCTACCTTGTCGCAGGTAACCATAAAAAAGAGGCCGATTCTTGGTTGCTGTGTGCTGCAGGGTATTGGGCGGCTCATCCTGCCCGTATGTTCAGGGATGTTGTGAGCTTGTGCTGTATAAGGCTCGCCGGGCTTATGTGCGAGGTGAGAGACAGTCATGAATATAGAACAACTTAGATATTTCCAACTTACAGCAAGCTTTCAACATATGTCCAAGGCTGCCGATATGTTGAACATCTCTCAGCCTGCCCTCGGGTCGAATATTCGCAGGCTGGAAATCGAGCTTGGTGTCCCTCTTTTTGATCGCGTGGGCAGGAACATCGTTCTGAATTCATACGGTGAAGAGTTCCTCAAGAGTGCGAATTCCATCATCGACATCTGGTCAGAAACCGCCATTAAGCTGAAAAGCATGCGTGACAACAATAGTAATACTGTCACGTTTCGTATGCCCTCGCTTTCCAACTTCGATGCGTTGCAGCAAATTATCTACGAGAAGTATCCGAAGTGCATTTTGGTAAACGACGATTTCTATTTCGAAGAGCTCGAATCGCTTCTCATGGACAGGAAGCTTGATTTCTGCATCACAGGCCGTGCGATTAAAAGCGACAAGATAATCCAGAAGAAGGTTTCGACAACTAGAAACGTGATGCTCGTCAAGTCCACCAGTCCATATGCAGCATACAAGCGGGCAAGCCTCGCCGATTTCAAAGGCGCGCTTTTTTGTGACCTTGCCTCGAACATGGCATCGGGAGTGTCCGAACTACCTCAAGTCTGCGACGCTGCGGGATTCGATGCCGATGTCGTGCTTGTCGGCGCATGTGTTGCCGACCTGCTTGATGCAGTCAAGTTTCGCGGGCTCGTCGCTTGGCTTCCCGAATACATATTGAAGGGCTACAAGCTCGACGGAATTTCTATTGTTGAACTAGACGAGCCGGGATGCCATTGCAATCTATACATGGCCTGGTGCGAGGAGTTGCTTGAGCAGAAGCCGCTTGCCTATGAAATCCGCAAGATCGTTGAAGAATATTTCGTATCGCAAGTGAACGAATACGAATCATGAAACGCGTGAATCCCACATATGAGGAAGGCAGAGCCGAGACGGGTTGGTCTTGCCCCTGCACTATTAGTTTGAAAACGCTATCAATCCATCGATTCGTAACAAATGTTTCTCAATCAACGCGACTGCCTCCGTATTCGATTTGTTCTCCTACCGGGGGTTTTATATATTCAACAGAGTCTGTTCATTGCGCTGAATACATGTCTCGTATTTCTGAAATCCAAGCAAATTCATGAAAGGGGAAGTAGTGAGCATCTATCCTAATCTGGTTACGGAATGGCCAAGCATCCCTGATTTTCCCCTCCCGCCAGATGTCGCAGGCCTGCCTACAATGATTGCCGAGCCATGGGTCAAGCTCGAGGACTTTCGCCCGGGTCATGCCACGGAAGGGTCAATCTTCGATGCCGATGGCAATCTCTTGCTCTGCGAGCGCGAGCGCCCCTGGTCTCAAATCGTGAAGGTAACTCCCGAAGGGGAGAAATCCGTAGTCTGGCGTCACGAAAACTCGTGCATGGTGGGACTTGCTGTCCACAAAAATGGCGATATCTTCGCAGCGGACCTCGAGGCTGGTCGCATATTCATCATCAGCCCGGAAGGGGAGTGCAAGCGAGAGATTCTCCAGCCTCATTTCTTCCATCATATTCACCCGAATGACCTCGATTTCGACAAGGACGGAAACCTGTATATCAGCGATTTCGTAGGTGATTTTGGCGATGACAGCGGCGCAATCTGGCGTGCCGATGCAGATGGCGATTACACGCACTTCCACAAGGTTCTCGGTAATCTCTATCGCCCCAATGGCGTTGGCCTTTCGCCCGCAGGCGATGTCTTGTGGACTTCCGAGTCGGGAAAGAACACGGTCATCCAGATCAAGCTTGACCCACAGGGGTTCAAGAAGCCCTTCTGGGCATGTACGAGCGTCGTGTATCAGGGCGCCAGCTATGAGAAGTACGACTCCCTGCGCGTCGACTCTGCCGGCAACGTGTATCAGGCAGTTCAGTTCGGCGGCCGCTGTCTCATTCTCAACAAGAACGGCATTCCGGTGGCAAACGTCGTCGTAGAGGGGCGCGAGCTGGGCGATTGCAACCATACCCCCAACCTGGCACTCAAGTATGGAACAAGCGAAGGTTACATGCTCGGTTGCGGTCCCCGAGGTTCCTACGTGTTCAAATTCAACGCCCTTGCCCCTGCGCAGAAGATGTTCTGCAACGAATAAGACCGCTCTGGATAACTGCGCAAGGGAGACCAAGACGGAAAAGCACGAGAAGGGAAGTGCGACGTGGAAAAACTGAAGGCATTGAGTCCATGGGCCGAAGTCGATTACGAGGATGCCAAGGGAATCAATCCGCGTGTCGATACTCTTGATGGCAAACGCATTGGCCTGTTTGCCCACTTCAAAGGACACTCGTTCCTTATTCTCGATGAGATTCAAAAGGAACTAACAAAGCGCTATCCCACGGCTACGTTCACCGTATTGCAGTATCCCCGTGATACCTCGGAGATTGAAAACGACCCCGAGTTTCTCCCGAAACTCGAGGAGTGGCTCGATGGTGTCGACACTGTTATCGCCGCCTATGGCGATGCCGGCTCATGCGCTATGTACCATGCGTACAACACCGCCTTTGTCGAGAAGCTCGGCAAGCCTGCCGTGCTAGTTGCGAAGGATAGCGTCGTTATGTCAGCGCGTCGCGGAGCCTCCGCTCGCATTTGTCCCGAATTGCGCATTGTCGTCGCTCCCGAATCCTTGCCCGACATGTCGTTTGTTCCCGCGCTCGACCAAGAGCTGATCGACACGGTCATTCATCCGAACGTGGTTGCCATAATGGACGACATCGTCGATGCATTGTTAGCGCCTCTGACGGAAGAGGAGCAGGCGATACCCCATAGCGTGGCGAATCCGTTCGCAGAAGAAGTGGTTGAGGGCACTGCGCAAGAGATCAACGACATCTTCTACGAGCGCGGCTATACGCAGGGCCTGCCTGTGGCCATTCCTACCGAAGAGGCCGTTTCCGAGATGCTTCGTGGTACTGATCTTCCGCGTGACTACGTAGTTGCGAAACTTCCCCCAATGTTGGGCAAGGCAACTGTCGAGAAGATCGCTATCAATGCGGTCATGGCAGGCTGCTTACCTATCCACATGCCGGTCCTCATCGCGGCAGTCGAGGCGATGAATGACCCGATCATTCACCTTGCCGGGTGGACTTGCAGCGTTGCCGGTTTTGCGCCCGCCCTATGTGTGAATGGTCCCGTGGCGCGAGCCCTCAACATGAACACTAACGAAGCCGTGCTGAGCATGTACTTCAAGTCGAATGCTTGCCTTGCCCGAGCACTTGCCTACATCATTCAAAACATCAGTGGCTCGCGTCCCGGTTTAGAGGATAACGCCTACATGGGTCATGAAGGCAGGTTCTGGACGGTGCTTGCCGAAGATGAGGCAAACAGTCCGTGGGAGCCGCTTCAGACCGAGTATGGCTTTACCGAGGACGATTCGACCGTGTTCCTATATTGGTATCACGATCGCGCCATCTTCCGAGGTAATCGCAATGTGAACTACCTCCTCGAGAAGATGTGCTCGTATGACAACACATGGGGATTCGATCCAGGCTGCACTTTCGTCATCACCGCGGGAATGGCAAAAACCTTGGCCGATGCAGGTTATTCGCGCGATGACGTCCGCGAGTACATCTATGAGTATGCCCGCAAGAGTTCGGACACCATCAACAAGCGGTGGATGACCGATAACAACCATATGCCCAAATCGGGTTTGCCGCTTCCCGAGAAAGGCTGCTATTCAGCTCGCAAGTATTGGACCAAAGAGCACATCAACATAATCGTCTCGGGCGTTGCGCCCATCGATCGAGGTGTAGCGCAGATTGGCGGCGGCGATCATGGCGGGCCGGCCTGCATCAAGATGAGGCTTCCAAGGAATTGGGACGAGCTCGTCGCCGAATATGCACCTCAGGTCGCAGACCCGCAGTTCATCCGCTATTAACGCCCAACTCTCTCTTCTGCGCTGTGGGTTTCCTCCTTAACCCGCAGCGCACCCCCCCCTAAAGGGCATGAGCAAGGTGTTTGAAGGCAACAACGAAAGGAATCGGCAATGAGTGATTACGACAAGTACATCGTCACGACTCCACGACCCGAGCGTCTGACGCACTACCGGCTGCCCTTGGATATTCGTCGCTCGATTGCATTCATGGATAGCGATGTGGTCGATACCGCCGCGGCAATATGGAGTGCGTCTGGTACTACAAGCCCTTTGACGGTCCGCCCCATCACGCCCACGACGATACCGATGAGATACTCGGATTTTTCGGAACCAATCAGGACGATCCTGAGTCGCTTGGCGGCGTGATTGAGTTCCGCTTCGAAGACGAGTGGGTCACGCTCACCAAGAGCTGCTTGATCTACCTCCCCAAGGGAATGAAACATTGCCCGTTCAGGGTTGTTGAGGTGGACACGCCCATCTTCCACTTCGCTATTTCACCTCAGAAATTCCATGCAGCCCCACCGACGTTTGTAGAGGAGGATGAATAAGAAAAACTTGTTAGGGAACCACAATCGTAGGTTAAGAGAAATCCCTAGGAGGGAAAATGGGACGGAAAGTCAATGTAAGTGAAGTTATAGGAAAGAGTAAGCTCAACGGGTTCATGTACGGCGTCATAGCCATTGGTGTCATCATGATTCTCTTTGATGGCTATGATATGGGCGTCTGGGCCGGTACTCTTACCTCCTTGCGCACGGATACGGGAATTGAGGATGTAACCCTTGGTTTCATTACGAGCGCGGGTCAGTTTGGCAGCATGCTTGGTGGCATATTTTTCGGTATGCTCTCGGATAGGATAGGAAGGAAGACTTCCCTTCTTCTTGCTACGGGCATCTATTCCGTGTTTACAGGTCTTATCGGTATCGCTTCTTCACCCGAGGCACTGACCGTGTTCAAGCTGGTATCTGGCTTCGGCCTTGCTGGCTTCACGCCTGTTGTCATGACTTACCTCTCGGAATACACGCCCATCAAGAGCCGTGCGCTTGTCACGACAATGGCGATATCCTGTGTTTCTGTAGGTTCTGTAATCAGCACGGCAGTCTGTATGGGAGTACTCCAGACTTGGGGTTGGAGACCGCTCTACCTTATCGCCTTTGTACCGATTATCTTGTTCCCCTTGATTGCGCTCAAGATGCCTGATTCTCCTGCTCATTATGTGAAGACCGGTAAGATCGACAAGGTGAGGAATGTTCTCGAAAAGGCAGATCCTAGCTTTACCCCCGAGCCCGATGATGAGTATGTTGTAAGTAATGAGGAGAAGGCTGAGAAGCCGTCTGTTATCGAAGCGCTCAAGGGCCTGTTTGCCAATGGAATGGGCAAATATACGATCCTGTTCTGGATAGTCTTCATGCTCACGATGTACACTTCGTTTACTATGCAGACTTGGCTTGCCCGCTTCATGGTCTATGGAGGATATGGCCTTACCAACAGCTTGTTCTTCTCGCTGCTCTTCAACCTTTGCTCGCTTCCCGCAGCAGCGATCGTTGGATGGATTGCAGATAAGGTTGGCTTCAAGAAGACCATCATCTGCCTGGCAATCTTCATTGCCGTCGTGATCGGAGTCATCGGCTTTGTGCGTTCAGAGATCGTGGTCATCATTCTCTGCGTCATTGCAGGTGCTGGCACCACTGGTGTTTACAATGCAGTTTATTCATGCATTACATTGAGCTATCCTGCAGAGGTTCGTGGTACTGGCGTGGGCTGGGCTAATGCGATTGGTCGTTTTGGCGCTATGGTAGGCCCTGCTGTTGCGGGTGCACTTGTAACCGCAGGCCTGCCGGTAACCGTTATCTTCCCGGTGACCGCAGTTGGCTATCTCCTGGTTGGTATCCTGTTCTTCTTCTACAACGACAAGCTGTCAAAGCAGGCTTAAAGAACAGAGTTTCGATGTATTGCAAAGCCAGGTAGATAAGTTCTAACTTTGCAATCGCCCATTATGCATCGCTGAATGGTAGTATCCAACACCCGTGATTCGCATTGACGATGACGCGAATCACGGGTTGAGGATCGGTCTGAATTCATGCCATAAGCTATTCGTAGGAAAGGACGCACTGACCGCGTCCTTTCATTGCTAAATACAACGTTTCATATGTTCTAGAAGGGACGTATTTCTCATCATGGGCTCGGCTGGGAAACATAAAGAGCCAAGCATTTGGAATATGACATTCATCATCCTCATGATGATTAGCTTCTTCCAGACAATGGGGCAAATGATGATGAATGTTCTTATACCCCTATATGTTTATGATATTGGCGCCCCAGCACAGATTGTCGGTATGACTGTTGGAGCTTTTGCTATCTCCGCCATCCTCGTACGGCCTTTCATAGGTCCTGCTTTCGATGCATTCAACAAGAAGATGATTCTCATCATCTCGCTTCTTGTGATAGCGGTCTCAACATTTTTGTATAGTGTCGCAACAACTGTTACTGCTATTTTCGTGATACGTCTTTTGCATGGTGCAGGACTTGCAACTTCTGCTGCACTAGCGCAAGCCATGGCTGCAGATGCTCTTCCTATACAAAAGATGAATTCGGGTATCTCCATATTCGGACTAGCGTTGGCAATATCTCAGGCAATCGGGCCTTTAGTAGGCTTGGCCTTGCTGGATTTTTTCGGGTTTCAATGGGCATTTCGCATTTCTGCGTTTGTCATCGTAGGTGGGCTCATCCTTGCATGCGTGATCAAGGAACCGGGCGATCATGCGAGAAAACCATACCAGCTCAAATTGGATCGTATGTTCTCGAAAGGTGCTGTCATCCCAGCTCTACTGATCGCATTGTTATCAATACCATTCTCATGCATAAATGCATTCGTGGTCATCTACGGCAACCTGTTGGGAGTTGAGGGAATGGGTGCGTATTTTGCTGTTTATGCTGGTTGCCTGCTGGCTACTCGTCCTCTTTTCGGCTCGCTTTCTGATAAGTACGGAGTCCAAAGGATCATCCCAATAGGCTTGTGCTTCTTCGTTGCCTCGATCCTCGTGCTCACGCTTGCGTCGAGTCTCTCCCTCTTCCTGTTGGCTGCAGTCATAGGTGCTTGCGGGTATGGAGCGGTTATCCCGCTTTTGCAATCGTTGGGATTCCTGTGCTCTCCTTATGATGCGCGTGGTGCTGCAAGCAATACAACCTTTTTTGGGCTCGACGCCGGCAACCTTGTGGGACCGACGATTGGCGGAATGATGGTAAGTCTGTTTGTTGCCTCTGGTGCATCGGAGGTTCAATCATATAACGGAATGTTCTTCGTTCTCATCATGCCGGTCCTCATCGCGTTCATAGTATTTCTCATGGCACGGAAGACCATCATGAAACCAACTGAATAGCTCGACGATGACAAAGGGCATATGGTGGTGTTTGTCATAGTCGATCAGCGCAGGAACTCAAACGAAAGGTCCTGAGACTTTACCAATCTCTACTGAAAGGATTCAGAAGAAGTGGCCAGCAAAAAGAAAGGCAAGCTCAACAATGAGTTGAGATCCCTCCAACTTCAAAGGAGAAGAGCACTCGACATATGTTTGGCTGGTGTAGCGGGAATAGTGTTGACATTGGTCGTCAGGCGAGCATTGGTATTAACGGGCATCTTACCGACTGGCGAACCGATATCTGACATTATCGTGTTCGCGCTGTGCTTGGCTTGTTGTTTTATCGTCGGTCGCCAAATCTCGCTTTATCTTAGCATTAGAAGAAGGATCAAAGAGATAAAAGCCGCATTAGCCAACTGAGCATTTGCGGAAAATCTAGCCCGCGTTCTCGTATGGCGCATTCACCTCAATGAAAGCAAGGGGAGCTTCGTTCTCATGGAAACCATATCCTGGCTGGAGCGCCTTTATCTTGATGGCAGGCCATCGGAATTTACTGATATGGGTGGTTGCCCTGCTCTTATAGCCGCCGGACATCTTTGTTCTTCGAGCGATGCATGGGACGCTGTTAGCAGCACCGCATTTACAATGGAGGCATTGCTACCCCAGAGGCATGTCCAGGCTTTTTGCAAAATCTACGAACATGCGCAGGGCACTGGATTCATTGTCCTTGTCATATAAAAGCTGCAGCTTGAAGTGGTAGTAGTCCTTGCCAAGTTGCTTTACTTGTATGTCATGTCGGGTAGTCCGCGGTCTGTACATAAGAGGTGCGACATATCTGCCCGATGCAATGAGGCCAAATAGCAGAGAACCCCTGCCTTCGGTGAATTTGATATTTGGCTCGAACCCCTCTGCTTCGCATGCTTCAACAAAACGTATGACCTTCGGGTCTCTTCTCATGTCGTCGCGATAGGTTCTAAACAAAAAGCAATCGTTTTTAAAGTCGCTCAACATAAGGTTTTCTCTGTTCGCGAGGCGATGTTTCTTTGGAATGGCGATTTTCAAGCGGAATTCCTGGATGTCGACCCTTTCCCATGTTTTCATGATTAGGTCGGAATACTCTGTGTCATCTACTCGGGCAACAAATCCCGCATCGATTTGACGATCCTTGAGCATCTGAAGAATCCGCATGTTCGTATCTGCAAGCTGCTCGATTTTGATGGAAGGGTAAGATGCGGCAAATCTCAGGACAATCTCATCTTCCCCCAAGGTGCTCAGTCCGTGGGGGCACGAAAGGCGCAGAAGCAAATCGCCATCTTTTCTGATTGCCGCCGCCCTGCTCATCAATTTTCCTGTTGCCTGCCGGACCTCTTCGAAAAAGGGTGCTAACTGCTCCCCTTCAGGCGTGAGCTCAAGTTGAGAACGCGTTTTGCGATTGAAGAGCTTGACGCGCAGCTCTTTTTCGAGCGAATCGATGTGCTTGGATATGGTTGGTTGAGAATACGAAAGCTCCTGTGCAGCAAGAGAGAAGCTCTTGTTGCGAATGACCGAAAGGGCCATTTCAATTTCTTCGAAATTCATTCTCGCCGCCTTCCTGGATGATTGCTGGGTTAGCGTAGATAACAGACATAACTGCACAGACCGCATCGCAGACTACATTCTAATCTGGACATATCAGCACTAGGCACCCGTATTCGATTATCGAATCAATGCATAGAAAGAAGAATTATTCGAATACTGAATAAAGATCTGGAAAGATGAATTAGCTCCCAGCTCATGCCCGGTTAGCCTGTAATTCAGAAGAAGCTCTCATTTGCAATGGGGAGCTTGGACACTACCAGCTAAAGGGGGATGTATCGTGAGTGATGTATGCAAGACACTGCATTGCGACGTTGCGGTCATAGGTGGCGGCGTTGGAGGATGCGCCGCGGCAATTGCCGCGGCGCGCAAGGGCATGCGAACGATTCTGTTCGAGAAGGGGGTTACACTCGGAGGCCTTGCAACGAATGGCTATGTCCCGCAAATCGCCGGCGGCATCGAGGGCATTTGCCTTGAATTTGCCGAGCGACTCGACAAAATCGGACAGCTTCGCAAGATTGACCCGAGCAAAGACTACTATCGCAATCCCAGCTTCGAACCGGAGTACGGAAAGATCGTTCTCGAAGACATGCTGTTCGAGGCGGGAGCTCGTGTCATTTACGATTCGACTTTAGTCGATGCTGAAATGAGCGACCAAAAGATTGATTCTGCCATGTTCTTTACCAAGGGCGGAATGATGCGCGTGAAGGCGCGAGTGTACATTGACAGTACTGGAGATGGCGACCTAGCCGCTTTGGCCGGCGCGCCGTTTGAGGTTGGTGGTCAGGATTTTGCCGGCCTGAACATGTCGACAACGCAGGGCTCCCGGTGGGCGGGGGCGAACCTCAGAGTTTACGAGGCGGCCGAGGAGGCATTTCGCAAGGAGCAAGTCGAGCAGGGTGTTGAGAATCCCCCGCCACTGGTCTATGTACTAGAAGAAGAGGCCATCAAGCGGGGCGAGATGTCCAGGCATGTATGCAATAGGAGCAAGGGCTTCTTTCGCGTACTCATTCCCAACACGCCAGATGAAGACGCAGAGTTCGTTACATTCTCTTTCCATAGCTATTATTGCCACAATACCGATGCGGAAGACATCTCGCGCCAGATTCTCGAACAGCATCAACTCATGAAGCAGTTCCATGCGTTTTTGAAGAACAACGTGCCGGGCTTCGAGAATCTCCGTCTTATCGGTATGGGCTCTCTGCCCGGAGTGCGCGATAGCCGCCGTATCTTCGGTGAGTACATGCTCAAGTCGAGTGACGTGGCGTGTGGCACAAAGTTCGATGACGGTATCGCACGCTTTCCCGAGATGTTTGACACGCATCATCCGACAAGTCCGGATTGGGTCTTCATGCGGCACATTCACATTGGAGAGCAAGAAGGCAGCGCGGTGTGCGAAGAAGACCATGTTGGCGTGGATTGCGATTGTCAGATGCATCCGTTTGGTGTTCCCGCCGGAATTCCGGCTCGCTCCAATCCTAAGGACTGGTGCGAAATTCCCTATCGGTGCCTGCTTCCGCAAAACGTGGACAACCTACTGACTGCCGGCCGTTGTTGTTCTGCCGAGTTCCATGCTAATGGAGCTATGCGCATTATCGGCCCTGCAATGGGGACGGGTCACGCCGCGGGCGTCGCGGCGAGTGTCGCAATCAAAGAAGGCGTGCTGCCGAAAGATATCGAGGGCACGCGTATTCGCGCCATGCTTCTCGAGGACGGTGTCAATCTTGATCAGCCATGCGATGGCTACTGGAAAGAGCTGCGCGACTCAGATTGCGACATGGTGATTAACGGTGGAGATTTTCTCGTGCTCGTTCCGAAGGAGAGTTAGACGGATATCGAGGAGCATTCGTCACTTAAGGCAAGGAGAGAAAAATGAGTGCAGAAATTGCGGCGAAGCCCGCAGTCGGAGCTCCGGCTAAGAAGGAAAAGAATCCGGTTATGTACTGGATTGGCGTAGTCGTAGGCTTGTTCTTGATGTTCGTTTTCGGAAGGGTATGCCCTGCATGGGGAGCCGTTACGCCCATGGGCGTAAACATGATTGGCATTTTCATCGGTCTTCTGATTCTTATTACGGTTACCGGTGAGTTGATATGGCCGGCATTGGCTGCTCTTGTCGCAACCGTCTTATGTGGCTACATGACGGGCGGGGATATTATCGCCAAATTCATGGGCACGACAACCATTCTTCAGGTCATTGCCATCTTGGTCATCTGCGCGGCCCTGAGATCGACAGGGGCTGGTGCGGTCATTGCCAAGAAAATCGTGACGGCCAAGTTTGTCCAGGGCCGTCCACTGGTTTTTACAATGTTCTTTTTGATTGCCTTCTTGTTCGCCGACATCTTCCTGGACACCTTCGGAGGCATTCTGTTTTCATTCACGGTGTTCGAGAGCGTACGTGAGACATTGGGCTATGAGAAAAATGATCGCTACGTCCAGGCGATGACACTTGGTTTGTACCTATGTGGCATGCTTGGTGCTGCGCTTATTCCGTTCACTCCCATGACCCTTGCCATCACGGGTGCGTTCAGCGCATCGGCGGCGAGCTACGGCTTCGCCTTCAATCCCGCAGTGTATATCGTTGCTGCAATCATCGTCGGAACGGTGTTCATGGTCTGCTACTCGCTGCTCATGAAGTACGTTTTCCGCTGTGACATGTCTCGCCTCAAGACTCTCAACGTCCATGAGATTGAGGCGCTCAAGGAGACGAGCGACAAGTTCAACCTGACGCAAGTGATTTATCTTTTGGCGTTCCTCATCGGTATCGCCTACTCCTTCGTCTTGCATTTCCTTCCGCAGGACAGCTCGGCGTACGCTTTTCTTGCTCCCATTACGCAGGCCGTCTGGTTTGTCTTGGTCATTGTCATTCTCTCTATCGTGAAGATTAACGGCAAGCCTCTCATGGATTGCAAAAAGTTCTTCAAGGAGGGCGCAAACTGGGGATTCATTTGTACTATCGGTATGTTCATGATCATCGGCGGTGCGCTAAGCGCTCCCGATCTTGGCGTTCGCACTTGGTTAACTGATATTCTCACGCCGCTCTTCTCTGACATGAGCTTCCCGGTTTTCATGTTCGTCATCATCTTAATCTGCGCCATCGTCACCAACTTCTTTTCCAATATGGCGACGGGCATTATCGTTTCCTCGATAACGATGCCGTTCATTGCTATCTTCGCCAGCCAAGGAATTAATCCCAGTGTCATTGCGACTGCAATTGCCTACACGAGCATGTGTGCCTACATGACAATGGCCGCCGCCGGCCCTGCCCCGCTATTGCTCGGACGCGAGGGAATCGAAACCAAGTTCATTTGGACACGGGGCCTCATCACGCTTGGTGCTTATGTGATTGTTGCCGTTGTGTTCTTCTCTATTCTTGGCTTTGTGATGTGATTTAAGTTCTGGGCCCTCTGAATGGCTCGGGATTTAATCTCAGTGCTTTGGCGGATTGGGTGTACGGGGCAAGATGCGTGTCTGTGAGGTGCTGGCGAAGGCCAGCACCTCACCTTTTAATCATGGCCTTCAGCCAGTCTTGGTTGTTCCGAGTTTTGTCCGAAATCACTCCGATTTCGTTCAGATTCCCGGGGTAGTTGTCCCGGCGCTTTCTGTCATATGCTGCGCTTCCGTTCGTTTTGCCCACGAAAGGAGCGCGCGACGATGGACCTTGGAAAGGACGTGTCCCGAAGGGCAAAAACTCAGTTCGGACTCGATCGAGAAGGGCTCGTGTTCGCATCTGCCTATACGTTTGCAAAGGTCATGGCTGATAATCCCAATCTCGCACGTCGTTTTGCGGAGCGGCTCTTAGGTATCAAGATAGGAGCACTTGAGTTCTTCGAAGTCGAGATGGATATTCCGGCGGCTTTGCGCAAGTCGGTGCGGATGGACGCCATTCTTGCAGGCAGCGGAGAGGTCGTCGAGATCGAGATGCAAAGCGAGCGAGACGGCAGTCTCGAGCGCAGGCTACGATACTATCAGGCGATGATAGACTCACGCTCTCTGGGCAAGGGGCAGATGTATAGAGACCTGCCGGAACTCTATATGCTGGCAATTTGCCGATACGATCATTTCGGCACCAATCGTGCGCTGCATAGATTCGAGATGCGATGCGAAGACGGGCTGTCCCTCGGGCTCGATAACGGTGTGCATGTCATCATAGCGAACACCTCCGCAAGTATGCTGGATGTTCCGCCTGAGGTCCGTTCCTTGTTACAATATGTGGAGACAAACGAGCCGGTGGAGGGAGATGACCTGACCATGGAACTTGCAGACGCCACGCGTGAAGCCTACGCCGACGAGGGCTGGGTCGGAAGCATCATGACCGTCGACATGATGATGAGGGTCAAAGAAGCCGAGGCAATCGAAAGAGGGGAGAAGGAGGGCCTTGAGCGAGGCCTGAAGCGAGGTCTCGAGCAGGGAATCGAACGCGGAGTCAAACAGGGCATCGAACAGGGCATCGAACAGGGCATCAAACAGGGCATCGCGCAGGGCATCGAGCAGGGGGAGGCCCGTTCTGCCGCTCTCATCGCCGCGATGCAAAGGGCCGGCGTTTCCGCCGAAGACATCCTCGCCGCGCTTATGGGCGATGATCGGGAGGCTCTCTATAGGCAATACGGGGTGCGGTAATCCATCTTTTCCTTGCGCCCGCTCGCATGTTGCTCTATCATTCCATCTCGCATTTGTAGTTTTACCCGCTACCAAAGACAGCCGGTGTCCTATCCGGGACTTAAGGGAAGCGAAGCTTCCGCCCGCCGAGGTGGTCGAACATGAATGATGCTTCAGGCATGTACTCTCGTCGGCCTCCGCTGTCACGCAGCGGGGGTCGATTTGCATGAAGGGAGGTGCGCATGCCCACACAGCAAAAAGTCGAGCAAGTCGAGGAGCTTACCGAGCTCTTCAAGAACAGCGAGGGTTGCTGGTTCGTCGACGCTCGTGGCCTTACCGTCAAGGAATCCCAGGAGCTTCGTCGCAACATCCGCGAGGGTGCCGGACAGATGCACGTCTACAAGAACAACCTCGCCGCCATTGCGCTCAAGAACCTCGACCTTCCCGAAATCCCCGAGATTCTGGCTGGCCCCACGGCCTTCGTGTTCTGCGATGGTGACGTGGCCGCTCCGGCCAAGGCCCTCAAGGATTTCGCCAAGGATCACGAGGCCCTGGAGATCAAGGGTGGCATCGTCGACGGCAAGGTCTATTCCGTCGAGGAGGCACTCAAGGTCGCCGATCTGCCCAGCAAGGAGCAGCTCGTCGCCATGCTTCTGTCCACCATGCTCGCACCGGTCACGGGTCTTGCTCGTGTCTGCGCGGCGCCGGCAGAAGGTTTGGCCCGCACGGTCCAGGCTATCGCAGACCAGAAGGCTGCATAGCGCCACGTTTGTTATGTATATGCAAGGTGGCGTGATTGCCGCCGCAACTGAAAGGTTTTAGTTATGACTAAGGAAGAAATTCTCGAAGGTATCAAGGGCCTGACCGCTCTCGAGCTCTCTGAGCTCGTCCATGACCTGGAGGAGGCCTTTGGCGTCTCCGCCGCCGCTCCCGTTGCCGTTGCCGCCGTTGGTGGCGCTGCTGCCGGTGGCGACGCTGGTGCTGCCGAGGAGAAGAGCGACTTCGACGTCGTGCTCGAGTCCTTCGGTGACAACAAGATCGCTGTCATCAAGGTTGTCCGCGAGGTCACCGATCAGGGTCTCAAGGAAGCCAAGGCTCTCGTCGAGAGCGCTCCTGCCACCATCAAGGAGGGCGTGAAGAAGGACGAGGCCGAGGAGATGAAGGAGAAGTTCGAGGCTGCTGGCGCCGTCGTCACCCTCAAGTAACTTCTTGTCCTTTGGCAAGTTCGCGAAAAACCCGGATTCCGTTACGGAGTCCGGGTTTTTTCTTGTGATGGCGCTGTGACGGGGGTAATCTATATAAAGTTATGCCCAAGCGGAGGGGGAGAACATGCTCGAGAAGGCCGATCTCAAGAAACGCATCGATAAGGAAGAATACGAGCAGCGCAAGAGGGAGCTCACCGAGAAGCTCGTGCGCCTGCAGCAGCAGTGCATCCGCGAGAAGTTCCCCGTCGTCGTCTGCGTGGACGGCTGGAGCGCATCGGGCAAGGGCACGAGTATCTCCAAACTGGTGAAGGACCTCGACGCTCGCGCGTTCACCGTGTACTCGATGAACGACCCCACGGAAGAAGAGTGCCGCTATCCGCTCATGAAGCGCTTCTGGGAGCGCGTTGGCCAGTACGGCACCATGACGTTCTTCGACAAGAGCTGGTATTCCGAGATCATCAAAAACCTCTCCGGCATGATTCATAGCGGCAAGGGGGCCGCGCATCTGCCGCAGCCCAAGATTCGCGATCACGTTGATTACATCGTGAAGTCGCGTAACGGCGAGGCGGGTCTCTTCGCCGAGTCCGCCGGGATTTTCGAGGGCCAGCTCGTCGCCGATGGCTATCTCATCATCAAGCTGTTCTTCCACATCAGCAAGAAGGAACAGACCAAGCGCCTCGAGGCCCTTGAGGCAGACAAGACGACCGCATGGCGCGTTAACGAAGAGGATCTTTACCAGAACAAGAACTACGACAAGACGCTGCCCATCATCGACAAGCTTCTCGAGCTCACCGATAGCGCCGATGCCCCCTGGCACATCATCGCTGCCGAAAACCGCCGCGTGCGTCGCATCGAGTTTCTCGAGACGCTCGTTGCCGAAATCGAGGAGGGGTTGGCTCGCCACGTCAAGATCAAGGAGAACCCCGTCATCATCCCCGATGACTTCCCGCTGCCGCGCACGCGCCACGACCTCGTGGAGGTTCAGACGGTCGAGGAAATTCGTCACGATCTCACGATCGATCCCGAGGAGTACCGCAACGAGCTCAAGAAGGAGCAGGAGCGGCTCAACACCCTGCAATTCGAGATGTACCGCAGGCAGATCCCGATGATGCTCGTCTTCGAGGGTTGGGATGCGGCTGGCAAGGGCGGCGCCATCAAACGCATAGCCGCGGCGCTCGATGCCCGCGATTACCGCGTCATTCCCTCGGGCGCACCCACCAAACCCGAGAAGGAGCATCCCTTCCTGTGGCGTTACTGGGTCAGCCTGCCCAAGAGCGGGCATACCGCGATTTACGACCGTTCCTGGTACGGCCGTGTCATGGTCGAGCGTGTGGAGGGCTTTTGCACCGATTCCGATTGGCGTCGCGCCTTCGAGGAGATCAATGACTTCGAGTGGGAGATGTTCCGTACGGGTGCGCTGCTCATGAAGTTCTGGGTCGACGTGAGCCAGGACGAGCAGCTTGCGCGCTTCGAGGCGCGCAAGAACGACCCGGACAAGGCGTGGAAGCTCACGGACGAGGACTGGCGCAATCGCGAGAAGTATCCGCAGTACTGCGTGGCCATCAACGATATGCTACGCATGACCTCGACGTACTTCGCCCCCTGGAACATCATCGAGTCCGATGACAAGAAGTACGCGCGCATCAAGACGATCAAGGCCATCAACGCCGCGATCGAGGAACGCCTGAAACAGGACAAGAAGAATTAATCCCTCATTTGCCCTTGCCAAGAAAGACGAAGTGCGCATCGAGCCTGTCTGACATCAAAATAAACTCAGTTTCAGATAATAAATCACCTAAAACATACCATTCGCCGATAAATTGCGCACGTTTGCGATTACATTTGCAGTGAAACAACCGCTCATCCAAAAACTTCTTGACCCCTTATACGCGCGCGCATATCCTCTCGCTCGTGTATCACCCGTTTCGTAGCTTCATCGGACAACTATAAGGAGGATATAGTGCCGACTACCGTAACGTCCCAGGCCAACGTGTATCGCGATCGTCTCAGCTTCGCGAAGCTCCCCGAGGTCATGGACATCCCCAACCTGATTTCCATTCAGGTCGACTCGTTCAACAATCTGATGACCGAGGGCCTCGACGAAACCTTCGCGAGCATGTCTCCCATCGAGAACAGCGCGAAGACCCTTTGCGTCGAGTTCGGCGCCCACGAGTTTGGCGACCCCAAGCATTCCGTCGAGGAGTGCAAGAAGCGCGACATCTCGTACCAGGCTCCGCTCTTCGTCGACATTCGCTTCATCAACAAGGAGACCGGCGAGATGCAGGAGTCCAACGTCTTCATGGGCGATTTCCCGCTCATGACGAACCGCGGCACCTTCATCATCAACGGCACCGAGCGCGTCGTCGTCTCCCAGCTCGTTCGCTCGCCGGGCGTGTACTTCTCCGCCGAGCGCGATAAGACGAGCGATCGCACCATATATAATGCGAAGGTCATCCCCACGCGCGGCGCATGGCTCGAGTTCGAGACCGACAAGCGCGACGTGCTTTCCATCCGCATCGACCGCAAGCGCAAGCAGCCTGCGACGCTTCTTCTTCGCGCGCTCGGCATTGCCGAGACCCGCGACGAGATCATCGACCTGCTCGGCGATAGCGAGATGATCGAGCGCACGCTCGAGAAGGATCCGTCTTCCTCGCGTGAGGAAGCCCTCATCGAGCTGTACCGTCGCCTGCGTCCGGGCGAGCCGCCCACGGTCGATTCCGCGCGCAGCCTGCTCGAGGGCCTGTTCTTCAATCCCCAACGCTATGACCTCGCCAAGGTCGGCCGCTACAAGATCGACAAGAAACTCGGCATCGAGAGCGACTCCTCCACGCTCACAGTCGAGGATATCGTCACCGCCATGCGCTACATCATCAACCTCGCCGAAGGCAAGCCCGGCTATCAGGTCGATGACATCGACCACTTTGGCAACCGCCGCATCCGCACGGTCGGCGAGCTCATCAAGAACCAGTTCCGCATCGGCATCAGCCGCATGGAGCGTGTCGTGCGCGAGCGCATGTCCACCTTCGATCCCGAGGACATATCACCGCAGTCGCTCATCAACATTCGTCCCATCGTCGCCGCCATCAAGGAGTTCTTCGGCTCCTCGCAGCTCTCGCAGTTCTTCGACCAGACCAACCCGGCAGCTGGCATCACGCACAAGCGTCGTCTGTCCGCACTCGGTCCGGGTGGTCTGTCCCGCGAGCGCGCCGGCTTCGAGGTTCGCGACGTTCACACCTCGCACTACGGCCGCATGTGCCCCATCGAGACGCCTGAAGGCCCGAACATCGGACTCATCGGCTCGCTGGCGACCTACGCCCGTGTCAATGACTTCGGCTTCATCGAGACGCCGTATCGCCGCGTCGTCGATGGAAAGATCACCGACGATGTCGACTATCTGACCGCGGACGAGGAGGAGAACTACTCCATCGCCCAGGCAAACGAGCCCTTCGATCCCAAGACGCGCGTGTTCGGTTCCGTTGACGAGAAGACCGGCAAGTTTGTCGCCGCCAAGCGCGTCGTCTGCCGCACCAAGAACGCCGATGGCGTCTTTGGCGATCCCGAGGAAGTGCCCGTCGAGGACGTGCAGTACATGGACGTATCCCCGCGCCAGATGAACTCGGTCGCCACCGCGCTCATTCCCTTCCTCGAGCATGACGACGCCAACCGCGCTCTCATGGGCTCGAACATGCAGCGTCAGGCCGTGCCGCTGCTTCGCCCGCAGGCTCCGCTCGTGGGTACCGGCATGGAGCATCGTATCGCGTCCGATTCCGGCGAGCTGCCCCTGGCCAAGCATGCCGGCACCGTCAGCTACGTCGATGGTGCGCGTGTCGAGGTCACCGACGAGAACGGAAACGTCGACACCTACACGCTGCCCAAGTTCCAGCGCTCCAACCAGAGCGGTTGCATTAACTACAAGCCGCTCGTGAAGTACGGCGACGAGGTTCACATGGGCGACGCCCTGGCCGATGGTCCCTCCACCGACCACGCTGAGCTCGCCTTGGGCCAGAACCTCATGATCGCCTACATGCCGTGGGAAGGCTACAACTACGAGGACGCCATCATCATCTCCGAACGCGTCGTCGCCGAGGACCTCCTCACATCCATCCATATCTCCGAACACGAGATCGACGCACGTGACACCAAACTCGGTCCCGAGGAGATTACCCGCGAAATCCCCAACCTCTCCGAGGATATGCTCGGCAACCTGGACGCCGACGGTGTCATCCGCATCGGCGCCGAGGTGCATCCGGGTGACGTGCTCGTCGGCAAGGTCACGCCCAAGGGCGAGACCGAGCTCACCGCCGAGGAACGCCTGCTACGCGCCATCTTCGGCGAGAAGGCCCGCGAGGTTCGCGACACGTCCCTGAAGATGCCGCACGGTGCCTCGGGTCGCGTCATCGGCATCTCGCAGTTCTCGCGCGCCGCCGGTGACGAGCTTCCCCCGGGAATCAACGAGCTCGTGCGCGTGTACGTCGCGCAGAAGCGCAAGGTGCAGCAGGGCGACAAGCTCTCCGGTCGCCACGGCAACAAGGGCGTCATCTCGCTGGTGCTCCCGGTCGAGGACATGCCCTACATGGCCGATGGCACGCCTGTCGACGTCATCCTCAATCCTCTGGGCGTACCCTCCCGTATGAACGTCGGCCAGCTGCTCGAGAACCACCTCGGCTGGGCCGCCAAGTGGGGCTGGTCGGACGCCGAGGAAACCGACGAGGTTGTGGCCGAG
>OGRN01000319.1_pt1 | contig 48482 bp, 54 predicted proteins | sample 1553401 | NCBI WGS metagenome assembly OGRN01 (sample SAMEA2580096, study PRJEB22360) | human gut metagenome | biome: human gut; feature: human-associated habitat; material: faeces | place: Denmark | collected 2008/2010 | reverse complement strand
AAAGGTTCTCTGAATATCCTTCATTCTGGAGATCAGAATCATGTATCCCATAAACAGACCCAGCTTCACAAACGCTTCCACAATGGTAACCACCACTTCCGAAGCGCCTACTTTACGGCAAAGACTGGCCAGTGCATAAGGAAGCAGCATAAAGGCTGCAATGGAAATTACAATAGAAATGGCTACAGTTACATAGAGCAAGGCTTTAAATGCCTTGTCCTCTTTTTTCTTCTTGGCTTTCAGTTCTTCTGGAGAAAGAGCAGCATTCTTCCTGGTCTCTTCCTCGTCCTCCTCATCACCTGCAATTTCAGCTGAATACATAAGGCATTTCGTTCCGGTTACCAGAGAATCGATAAAGCTTACCATTCCGCGGATGATCGGTTTCCGCCAGATCCTGGCTTTCCCGAAAATGCATTTATAATCTTCCACTTTTACTTCAATTTCTTTATCAGGACGTCGTACTGCAATGGAGTATTTATCCTTATGGCGCATCATAATGCCTTCCATTACAGCTTGTCCACCGATATTGGATGGTTTCATTTTATCCTCCAGTTACAAAGAAAGGTTGAGATTTCCCAACCTCAACCTTCTCATTCAGTAATATTCAAATTATTTATTCAGACCGTATTTCTCATTGAACTTATTGATACGTCCACGAGCCTGACTAGCTTTCTGCTGTCCTGTATAGAACGGATGACATTTGGAGCAGATTTCTACGTGGATGTCCTGCTTGGTAGATCCTGTTACAAAAGTATTACCGCAGTTGCAGGTTACAGTTGCCTGATAGTAATTCGGATGGATTCCTTCTCTCATGATTTTCACCTCTCTATATTTATTCTATTTTATTTGCGTTGAATCTGACGAATTCACACTTTACACAGCCTATTGATTATAGCATGGGGTTCTGAGAAATGCAAGTTATTTATAAAAATTTCTAAAACTAATCCCAGATAATATTCTGCACGGTGTTTTTTGTGAACATTACAATTTCTGTTTTTTTACCATTTGCACAAATTCAGCATTATTTGCAGTACGTGCAAACATGTTCAGGATCTGTTCCACTGCCTCATCAGACTTCATTCCGTTAAGAGCCTTTCGCATAATATATACAGCTTCCTGCTCGTCTTTGCTCAGAAGCAGATCTTCTCGTCTGGTACCGGATTTCTGAATGTCGATGGCCGGGAAAACCCGTTTCTCCTGAAGCTTGCGGTCAAGAACAAGCTCCATATTGCCGGTTCCTTTGAATTCCTCATAGATGACATCATCCATCTTGCTTCCGGTATCCACAAGGGCTGTCGCCAGGATGGTAAGGCTTCCTCCCTCTCTCATATTCCGGGCTGCTCCAAAAAAGCGCTTCGGCATGTGGAGAGCTGCAGGATCCAGACCTCCGGACAGTGTCCTTCCTGATGGCGGAACAGTCAGATTATAGGCTCTTGCCAGCCTGGTGATACTGTCCAGAAGGATCATTACGTCTTTTTTATGCTCCACAAGCCTCTTGGCTCTCTCGATCACCATCTCCGACACCCGTTTATGATGTTCGGGAAGCTCATCAAAAGTGGAGTAAATTACTTCTACATTCTCTCCTTCGATCGTCTCCTTGATATCCGTCACTTCCTCCGGCCGTTCGTCGATCAGCAGGATGAGAAGATGGATCTCCGGATTATTCTTCCTCACGGACAATGCCACCTGCTTTAACAGTGTGGTCTTACCGGCTTTCGGCGGAGATACGATCATCCCTCTCTGCCCTTTTCCGATCGGAGACAAAAGATCCACGATCCGCATAGCCGTGCTGGTCCGTCCTGACTCCAGGCGCAGCCTCTCATTTGGGAAGATCGGCGTCATATCTTCAAAATTAGATCTGCGGACCGCCTTCATCGGATCGATCTCGTTGATCTTTGTAAGATATAAAAGTGCGCTGAACTTTTCCTGCTGTGTCTTGATCCTGGTATGTCCTTCCAGGATATCCCCTGTCTTCAGGTTAAACTTACGGATCTGGGAGGGAGACACATAGACGTCATTCTCCCCTGGCAGATAATTGGCACTCCGGATGAACCCATATCCGTCCGGCAGAACCTCCAGGATCCCATGAGCCTTTACTCCGCTGTCCAGCTTGTCAATGTCATGGATATCTTTATCCCCTGTATTGGCCGACATCTCTTTGACTGTCTCTCTCTCAGCCTGCTTTTCCTTTTCGTCTTCTTCCAGCATGCGCTCGATCACCTCTGCCTTTTTCATCGCAGAAACGCCCTTCAATCCTCTTGCCTTCGCAAGATCCTTCAAGGTCGCCAGAGGCAGTGATTCATATTTTTCTCTCATGATTTCTATCCTTTCTATATCTTCGCTTCAATGATGCTTTTCATTTTTCTATCTATAAGTTCGGGATACAATGTCGATACGACTTGAAATAAATACAAAGGTATTATACTACAAAGGTATCTCTTTTTAAAGACTTTTTTTATTGAAATGCCAGATTTGTAATGGTATGATAAAATGCAGATATGAAAAAGCAATGGAATGAAAAAAGATATCATTCTCTGGACTATGAGCTGCGCTCAACATTCGGAGAAAAATTTTATAAAATTTCACTGGATGGAAACATGACCTGCCCGAACCGGGACGGCACTTTGGGGACCCGGGGCTGTATCTTCTGCAGTCAGGGAGGTTCAGGGGATTTTGCCGAGGACCGGTGTCTGTCTGTTACAGAACAGATTGACCGGGGAAAAGCCCAGACTGCCGCCAAATATCATGGGGATGGGTACATCGCTTATTTTCAGGCATACACCAACACCTACGCACCTGTGGACAGGCTGAGACGCCTGTTCTCTGAAGCCATCGTTCATCCGGATATCCGCATCCTCTCCATTGCCACCAGGCCAGACTGCCTGGAGGATGATGTGCTGGATCTTCTGGCTGAATTAAATCAGGTCAAGCCCGTCTGGGTGGAACTGGGACTACAGACGATCCATGAGGCAACCGCCTGTCTGATCCGTCGGGGTTATCAGCTTCCTGTGTTTGAAAATGCCGTCTCCCGTCTCCGTGCCAGAGGCCTTACCGTGATCGTCCATACGATCATCGGCCTCCCTGGAGAAGACTTATCAATGAATCTCGACACAGTCCGGTATCTGAACACTCTGGACATCCAGGGGATCAAATTTCAGCTTCTGCACGTACTGAAGGGCACAGACCTGGCCGTCCTTTATGAAACGGAACCGTTTCATCTGCCTTCCATGGAGGAATACATCGAAATTCTCAGCAGATGTCTTGTCATCCTCCGGCCGGATATCGTCATCCACCGGCTGACCGGAGACGGACCCAGAGATCTTCTGATCGCTCCTGAGTGGTCTCTCGACAAACGCCGGGTACTGAATCAGCTTCAGCATTATCTAAAAGAACATGACCTGTGGCAGGGAAAGGAGTTTTTACATGACGTCCACATTTAAATTATATAAACTGATCATTTTATACATGTTGAACAAGGTGGATTTTCCACTGACAAACTCACAGATTTCAGAGTTTATCTTAGATGAAGGATACACGACTTATTTTAAGCTCCAGCAGGCGCTTTCCGAGCTTATTGAGTCCGGCTTTATCCGGGAGGAATCCACCCACAGCCGTACCTTCTATCACCTGACGGAAGAGGGCTCCGAGACACTTCACTTTTTTAAGAACGATATCTCTCCTGCTATTCAGCATGATATCGACACCTTCTTAAAAGAGAAGAAATACGAATTAAAAAACGAAGTCTCTGTGAAATCGGACTACTACCGCAATACCAACCGGGAGTATTCTGTCCATTGTCAGGTACTGGAACAGGGCGTTCCTCTCATCGATCTGACAGTGACTGCCCCTACAGAAAGCGAGGCCGAGACGATTGCCAACAACTGGCAGCAGAAAAATGAAGAAATCTATGCTGCTATCATGGCCCAGCTTTTATAGCAGAAATTCGCTCATTACATAATTGCTGACATCGATCCCCAGCTCTGTCAGCCGTACAAAATCTCCGGATGATTCCAGGAGATTTTTTTCGTACATACTCTCCAGCACGCTTCCATAGACTGCTTCCATCTCACAGCCAAACAACTGCCGGAACTTATCCTTTGATACCCCTTCCATTTTACGCAGTCCTAAAAACATATACTCTTCCATCTGATCCTCCCGGGACAGGGAAGTCTTTTCCTCCCCTTCATTCCACCGCTGGTTATCGATCAGCGACGCTGCCCCGGCTCCGATCCCCAGATATTCCGTCCGTTCCCAGTATCCCAGATTATGGCGGCACTCATAGCCTGGCCTGGCATAGTTGGAGATCTCGTACCTTTCATATCCATATTCTCGCAGGATTTCCTTTGTACGATGATACATCCTGCGGTCTGTTTCCTCATCCGGAAGATCTTCTTCATGCCCTTCCTTTCTGCTGCCATGTTCTCCATACATTTCGTAGAAAGGCGTTCCCTCCTCGATGATCAGACCATAGGCAGAAATATGTTCCGGACCAAGCCCGGCTACCGTCTTAAGACTTTCTTCCCAGCTTTCCAGAGTCTGCCCCGGGATCCCGGACATCAGATCCACATTAATATTTGTAAATCCCGCATCTCTCGCCTGCCGGAAGCTTTCCAGGAACTCCCCGAAGCTGTGGATCCTTCCGAGGCACCGAAGTTCTTCTTCCTTCGTAGACTGCAGCCCCAGACTGAGCCGGTTGATTCCAAGCCTTCTGTATCCCTGAAGCTTTTCCAGGGAAAGAGTTCCGGGATTTGCTTCCACCGTAAATTCCACATCCGGATCCATCTCAAACGTGCTCTTCAAGGCCTTTACGATCCCCTCCATCTGCCGGGAAGAAAGAAGAGACGGCGTTCCTCCGCCGATAAAGATGCTGACAACATGATAAGCCTTCGCCAGATTCCGGTAAGACCGGATCTTCTGACAAAGGCTCTCCACATAATCCTGCCGCTCCCTTAACGATGCCGGAGCGGACAGGAAATCACAATATTTACATTTCTGTACACAAAACGGTATATGAAGATATAATTCTAAAGGTCTCATTACTTATCATCCAGCTTCAATACGCTCATAAATGCTTTCTGAGGGATTTCTACATTGCCCACCTGGCGCATCCTCTTCTTTCCTTCCTTCTGCTTTTCCAGAAGCTTTTTCTTTCGGGTGATGTCGCCGCCGTAACATTTTGCCAGCACGTCTTTACGCATAGCCTTTACCGTCTCTCTGGCGATGATCTTGCTGCCAATGGCCGCCTGGATCGGAATCTCAAAGAGCTGTCTTGGAATCTCCTCCTTCAGTTTCTCGCACATCTTTCTTCCACGCTCATAGGCAGTATCTGCATGGACGATAAAGGACAAAGCGTCCACCTCTTCTTTATTGATCAGAATATCGAGTTTTACCAGATCCGACTGTACATAACCGTCCATCTCATAATCAAAGGACGCATATCCTCTGGATCTGGATTTCAGCGCGTCAAAGAAATCATAGATGATCTCGTTGAGCGGAAGGTGATAGCGCAGCACTGCGCGGGTCTCTTCCATATATTCCATGCCGTCATAGACGCCTCGTCTTTCCTGGCACAGTTCCATGATTGCCCCGATAAACTCTGACGTCACCATGATCTCCGCCTTTACGATCGGCTCCTCCATATATTCGATCTCAGAAGGATCCGGCAGATTCGAAGGATTGGTCAGTTCGATAACTTCGCCGTTGGTCTTATGAACCTTATAGATAACACCCGGAGCTGTCGTCACCAGATCCAGATTATACTCCCTCTCCAGACGCTCCTGGATGATCTCCAGATGCAGAAGTCCCAGGAATCCGCAGCGGAAACCAAATCCCAGAGCAACAGAAGTCTCCGGCTCAAACTGAAGAGAAGCATCGTTAAGCTGCAGCTTTTCCAGGGCATCTCTCAGATCCGGATACTTGGCTCCGTCAGCCGGATACATCCCGCAATACACCATGGGATTCACCTTCTTATAGCCGGGCAGCGGCTCGGCGCAGGGATGTTCCGCATTGGTGATCGTATCTCCCACCCGGGTATCCTTTACATTTTTCAGACTGGCCGTGATATAACCTACCATTCCGGCTGCAAGCTCCTCGCAGGGAATAAACTGTCCGGCTCCAAAATAGCCAACTTCTACAACCTCCGCCTTTGCCCCGGTTGCCATCATACGAATTGGCGTCCCTTTTTTCACACGGCCTTCTTTGATCCGGCAGAACACGATCACGCCCTTATAAGAATCGTACAGGGAGTCAAAGATCAGAGCCTGAAGAGGAGCATCCGGATCTCCTTCGGGTGCGGGAATCTTCTCCACAATCTGCTCCAGCACCTCTTCTACATTCTGCCCTGTCTTCGCCGAGATCCGCGGGGCATCCTCCGCCTCGATTCCGATCACATCCTCAATCTCTTCGATGACCCGGTCTGGATCGGCACTTGGCAGGTCGATCTTATTGATCACGGGCATAACATCCAGATCATGATCAAGGGCCAGATAGACATTGGCCAATGTCTGGGCTTCCACGCCCTGAGCCGCATCCACTACCAGGATGGCGCCGTCGCAGGCTGCCAGACTTCTGGACACTTCATAGTTAAAATCCACATGCCCCGGCGTATCGATCAGATTAAAAATATATTCTTCCCCGTCTTTCGCCTGGTAGACCGTCCGGACTGCCTGGGCTTTGATCGTAATGCCTCTCTCCCGTTCCAGATCCATGTTGTCCAGTACCTGAGACTGCATCTCACGGCTGGTCAAAAGGCCGGTCATCTCTATGATACGGTCTGCCAGGGTGGATTTCCCATGATCAATATGCGCGATAATACAAAAATTCCGTATATTCTTCTGCTCTATTCCTGCCACTTATTTTTCTTCCCTTTCCGTTTATCAATTTCGTACAGCGTAGTATATCACATCCCGCTGTTCTTTACAATGAAAAGTTCTACACTCATCCGGTCGTTCAGCCGTCCGGTTTTTACCATTTCTTCCGTATCTGCAGCCTCCTCCAGGATGCTTCTCAACTCCGCTTCTCCAAACGCCCGGCACTGCTGCATGTATTTTCCTGCCACAAAAGGATGAAGCTTTGCCTCTTTTGCGATCTGGGACTTCTCATATCCCCGGCGCATCAGATCCTTTACTTCCATAAGAAGCTTAAACTGACGTACCAGAAGATACAGGATCCGCATCGGCGGCTCCTTTAATGCCAGAAGATCATAGTAAAGGTCCAGCGCCTTCTTCTGCTGCTTTAAGGCCACTGCTTCCACCATGGCAAAGATCTGGCTGGTGATATGATTGGTGCAGATTTCATCAATGTCCTGAACAGTCACTTCACTTCGCCCCATCGTGTAGGAAAACAACTTTTCCATCTCCTGCTCCAGGGCCTCCATATCTGTCCCTGCCCGGCTGATCAGATGCCGCGCCGCAGATTCCCGGATCTGCTTTCCTTCCCGTTTCATCGTTCCGGCGATCCAGTATAAAAGTGTCTTCTCATCCTGTCTTCCAAGCTCCACAGCCCGGCCCTTATCCTTTACCGCCTTGTACAGCTTTCCTCTTTTATCCACTTCCTGTTCCACAAACAGAAAACATGCCGTCTCTGGCATGTTCTTGATATAGTCGGCAAGCTCCGGTGACGCGGTCTTGAAAAAACCGGAATTTTCCACCACGATCAGTCTTCTGTCCGCAAAGAAAGGCATCGTTTCCGCCAGATCGATCAGCTCGCCCGGATTGATTCCCTTTCCTTCATAATAGGCATAGTTCATCCGGTCCCCGTCCGGGAACATTCCTTCTGTGATCTTATCTTTATACTGCTTTTTTAAATAGGCCTCCTCCCCATAGAGGAGGTAGGCCTGTTTGAAAGTTCCCGACTTAATGTCTTCATTTAAGCTTTTCATAAATTATCTTACCAAATCTCTTGTGATCTCCGCAAGTGAATGGACTCCGCACATCGCCATTGCATCTGAAAGCTCAGAAGAAAGCTTCTCTACCAGAGCATTCACTCCATCTGCAGCTCCGCCGTATACGGCTGTCACGAACGGACGTCCGATCAGGACCGCATCTGCCCCCAGTGCCAGAGCTTTTAAGATATCAACACCAGAACGGATGCCTCCGTCCACAAAGATCTTCATGTCTTTTCCCACTGCTTCGGCAATCTCCGGAAGTACCTCCGCTGTCGGCGGGCACTGATCCAGTACACGTCCGCCATGGTTGGATACAACAATGGCAGAAGCGCCTGCTTCCTTTGCCTTCAGCGCACCTTTCACCGTCATGATCCCCTTCAGGATGAAGGGTACTCCTGCAGCCTGTACGACTTCCTTCAGTTCTTCTACAGACTTGCTTCCTGCTGGCGGCGTCTGGTTTTTCAGGAACGGAAGACCTGCTGCATCAATGTCCATAGCTGCGGCAAATGCTCCAGAGCCTTTCACCAGGGCAAACTTTTCTTTTAAGGTATTAATATCCCACGGTTTGATGGTCGGGATTCCTTTTCCGCCTGCCGCTTTGATCGCCTGCGTTGCCCCTTCCATAACGGCCGGATTTGTGCCGTCTCCGGTAAACGCGGCAATTCCTGCCTCTGCACAGGCAGATACCAGGATGCTGTTATACTCCAGATCATCATATTTGTCACCATAGTGCAGCTTCATGGCTCCTACCGGTCCTGCAAACACAGGATATCTGAAAGTCTGTCCAAACAGTTCAAACGTGGTATCCACCGGTTTATTTTCACAGATGGTATCCATGTTGATACAAAGCTTCTGCCATGCATCATAGTTCTGGATCGCTACCGTCCCGGTCCCCTTCGCGCCAGGTCCCGGCACCTTGTTGCCGCATGCCTTTCCGTTACACACCGGACAGGCCTTACAAAACGGACCAATACATGTCCTTGCATTCTCCAATACTTCTTGATACGTCATCTTACTTTACCTCTTTTCCGTCATGTCTTCGACATCTCTCTATGTACAGACCTTAGTCTGTCCCTTTAATAGTATACTGAATTTTCATTTCAAATTCAACCACTTGTATAGTAACTGCTCCCAGATTCTGCGTAGAACAGATGCAGGCTCCGGCTTCTTTCAGCCGTTCCAGTGTCTCCGGATGAGGATGGCCGTACCGGTTTTCCCTCCCCGCTGAAATCACGGCATACTGAGGCTTTACAATTTTCAGGAATTCCTCTCCCGTAGAATTTTTTGACCCGTGATGCGCTGCCTTCAACACCTCCCAGGATGTGTCTGCATATCCTCTGGCAAGCTTATCTGTCAATGCCGCCTCCCCCTTTCCCTCTATATCTCCGGTCAGCAGCATATCAAATCCCCGGTATTGTAAAGCCAGCACAAGGGAGGCGGCATTTCCCGGCTCCGGGATTTCCTCTTCCTCTGCAGGACCTCCCGGCCCAAGACAGGTGAAGACAAGACCATTTTTTTCGATTGTCTGGTCTTCCTCCATGACATAAACAGAAGTTCCGCAGTCTTCTGCCAGGCGGCCCAGCTCTTCCAGGCGCTCATCCCACACATCTTTTTCCGGGAGTACCAGTGCTTTGATCCTTACACCGATCTTTTGTCTTTTCAGGAGTTCTTCCACCCCGTTTACATGATCTTCATCTCCGTGAGTGATCCACACATAGTCCAGGCATCCGGTTCCCTGAGACTTTAAAAAAGGCTCCATCCGATACCTGCCCACCTGGCTCACATCACTGCTTCCGCCGTCCACCAGGAACGTATCTCCTTGCGGTCCTCGGATAAAAATGGAGTCTCCCTGCCCTACATCCAGAAAAGTGACCGATAACACTCCCCGTTCTCCAACCCTTCCGGCTAATACCAGGACTCCGATCCCATACAGGAAGAGCATTCCGGCTTTCTTATATTTCTTCCACAGGAAAAAAGAAAGAAGCAGCACTCCGTAATAGACTGCTATCTGCCACAGTCCGGGACACCCTGCCACCCACCTGGCTCCAGGAAGAGCCAGCATCCATTCACAGCTTTTCTCAAACAGCGCAAGGATCAGGCCACAGACCTTCAGTACCAGGCCGCCTGCTGCCGGAAATGGCAGACATGCCGCACTTCCTGCCATGCCAAGTACAAGGAGCACCGAGGTCAGCGGCACCACAAAAAGATTCAAAAGCGTCGAATAGATGGGAAATTCAAAGAAATAATAGAGAAGAACAGGAAGCAGCATCAGATTGACACACAGACTGGCCCACAGTCCCTGAAAAGGAAGCCCCTGAAATTCAAGCAGCAGCAGGATCATTGCCAGTACGGCCAGAAACGACAGCCAGAACCCTCCGTCATACAGGTACAGAGGTCTCCAGAAAAGTACGGCTGGCGCCCGAAAAACCCAAGGCCCCGGCCTGTATCAGGCTGCCGCCGAAACAGCCAGTGCCGTCGGCGCGTCATAATGCCTCCCGGTCATGTCGGCGCCCACCCGGAACAAAAACATAATAAGGGACCTCACCACCGAGACGGTAAAACCAATCATCAACACATAAATCATCAGAATCAGGATCCCCGCAAAGCCTGAAATGCCATAGGAACCTGCACACCGTCTGAGGATCCGATAAGTCCCAAGCCCCAGAAAAGACAGATGAAGTCCTGATATGGCAAGAATATGGCCGATGCCGCTGGCCTGATACAGGGATTTTACCTCTGCATCCATCCCGGACTTTTCTCCCAGCATCATGGCGGCAAGTGCCGAACCATCTTCTGCTCCCATGTACTGCTCCAGCATTTCCCTCCAGCCTGCACGGAACACAGCCAGTCCGTTCCTAAGCTTCCAGATACTGCCGTCTGTGATCCTAAGTCTGTCTGCCCAGATCAGGCCGTGAATATCCATCTTCTGATAATACAGCTTCTGGTCAAAATTTCCCGGATTTCTTGCCTCATCAAAGAAAGCGGTCTCTCCTGACACCTGTATTTTATTTCCGATTTTCACTTTTACTTCGGGATCTGTATAAACAAGAAGTTTGTTTTCATAGAACGATGTCTGATTCCATCGTATTGAACTGCCTTTTAGATAAATTGCCTGAACCTTCGTCTTCTGCTCCGTCTGATACACTGTACCACACACCGTGATTTCTTCTCCGGACGGGACATTCGTTTCCAGCGGCGACGGCTGAAGCTGGCGGACACACCGCTCTTTTCCAACCGTCACCCCCAGAATGATCACTGCCAGAAGCATCAGACAAAGGGTAAGCAGTGGTCTGTTTTTCAAGAATGATTCTCCTCCACAAGATCCAGATTTCTGGTCATAGGTTTACTAAGATCGACACGATTCATATATTGAATATTGCTCTCTCCATTGACCAGAATCTGCACCTGTCCTGCATTTCCGCCTTCCGTCACAGAATTGACGATGGCATAGACAGTCACCTTTGGATCTACGCCCGTCGAACTGTCCAGAAAGCCGTCATCCAGATTCACATAACAGATGCCGTCACGCACCGACACACCCAGCACCTGCGTCTCCGGAGGGATCACCGCACGTCCCTCTCCGGAGGACGGTCCTTTGATCAGCTGTTCTACGATCAGCTTTTCCACGGAAAGGCTGCTGTTATACCGGACGCTGACATTCTCCGCCGTCAGAGCATCTCCTTTTTCATTGGCAAAATATAAGGTCAGTTCTCCTGTCTGATAAGTGTGAAGGGAAGAGCCTGTATTCTGCACAAAATCATCCGGCGTCATATAACCGATCTCATTTCCGTCCGAATCCTTCAAAGGATCTGTCCCTATGAAAAAGGAGACCGCATCCACCCCTGATATCTGTCCCAGAGATTCTACAACCGCTGCCCTGAGCAGCACCTCTTCTGCCTTTGTCATCTTCAGATAATTATCATTAAACACCAGATCCAGCTTATCCCCGGACAAACTCCAGTCGCTGACCCGGACATTTTCAGGAAACGCACTTTTATAGTCGATGGAATCCGGTTCCTTCTTCATAGAAGCCAGGACATCCTCCACCTCTTCTTCCATGGAATCGCCCTTGATCTCATATGCTTCTCTCACCAGCCCGTCCCCGGCCAGATTGACAAAGCACAAGTAGGTGCCGTCGATCTTTTCCTGCTCTGTCTGCTCCTGTCCGCTACAGCCGAAAAGCAGAGCAAGGCATAGCACCAATGTAATTGCCGGATATATGATACGATATCTTTTCTTCATCAATATCCTCCTTATAATACATAAGTCAGTGGGATCCGGACGGTAAATGTGGTTCCCTCTCCAATCTGGCTGTATGCCTTGATCGCGCCACGGTGCATGACAACCGCGCTTCTTGCGATCGCAAGGCCCAGACCTGTCCCTCCGATTTCTCTGGAGTGGGACTTATCTACCCGGTAGAACCGTTCAAAAATATGCTCCATAGATTCTTCCGGGATCCCGATCCCGGAGTCGGCCACTTCCAGATAGAAGTATTTGTGGTCGGCATTCAAAGAGACATGAATCCATCCATCTTCTTTATTATATTTGATTGCATTTTCCACCAGATTTGAGATAGCAAGAGACAGCTTGACCTCATCAACCTCTGCGGTAACCGGACGGAAGCTTTCAAATACCACCTCAATATTTCTTGTCGCCGCAATAGGGCGAAGTCTCTTGAGAATCCGCTCCACCAGGGCGTTAATATTCTCCGAAGTAATATTCATGGTATTGGCAGTATTTGCCGTTTTATCCATTTTCACCAGAGACAACAGATCATTGATGATCTTATTCTCCCTCTCAATCTCCTCGGACAGATCCCCCATAAATTCTTTATACAGCTCCGGCGGCACTTCTTCCTGCGTCAGCAGAGAATCTGCCAGCACCTTCATAGAAGTCAGAGGGGTCTTTAGCTCATGGGAGACGTTGGAGACAAACTCCGTCCGGGAATCATCCAGCACCTTCATCCTTCCCAGCATCTTATTAAACGCATCTGATAAGGCTCTCGTCTCTGTATAGGCATATTCTTTCAGATAGTCATCGTCATAGCCTTCCGTCACCGCCGAAATAGATCTGGTGATCCGCTGGAACGGCTTGACCATCACAAATCCCAGAAGAAATGCCAGCACAAGCACCACCAGGGTCATGGTAATCCATGCCACAGTGGCTTTCCCTCCCAGCACACTTAAGTTATCCCCCACAGAATCCGTGGAAACGCTCACTAACAGCACGCCGATCACATTCTGCCCGGACGGATCGAAAACCGGAGACGTCACTTCAATATAATGATTCTCGTCATCATAATTGCTGGTCCCTGTGCCTTCCAGACAATGGATCACATCCTGGGATACAATCGTCTTCCCGATATCCATCTCATATGTATCTTCTTCCACCTGGAAATTCTGATCGATCACCAGTACGCGTCCATCATATATGTTGGACATCTGTACCAGTTCTGTCCGGACAGACTCGGCCGCCCGTCCGTTCAGAGAGCCGGCGCTGCCAAGCTGGTTGCATAGAATTGTACATTGATTCTGTATCTCGGCAGTCCGTACATCTACTGCCCGTGTCTCATAGCTGTTTAAGATCACAGCCTGCATAATAAGAGCCGGGACAGCCCCGGCCAGAGTCACCATAAGGATGATCCGGAACCGCAGGCTTCCCAGTATATTGTTCGTAAGATATTTCTTAACCCCTGAAATAATAACCAACACCCCATTTTGTATAGACATATTTCGGATCACTCGGATTGGTCTCGATCTTTTCTCTGAGTCTCCGGATATGTACGTCCACCGTTCTGGCATCGCCAGGGTACTCATAGCCCCACACGATATTCAGAAGATTCTCCCGGCTGTATACCTTTCCCGGATTGGTAGCGAGAAGCTCCAGAAGATCAAACTCCTTGGCTGTCAGATTAATCTCTTTCTCTCCGATCATCACCCGACGGCTCTCACAGTCGATCTTCATGTCCCCTTTGATCACCAGTTTTCCCCCGGCCTTCTCCTGATCCCGTTTTCCGGTGCGGCGCATGATCGCCTTGATCCGCGCTTTTACCTCAAGAATATTAAAAGGCTTGGTGATATAATCGTCAGCGCCATACTCCAGCCCCAGAATCTTATTCATGTCGTCATCCCTTGCGGTCAGCATAATAATCGGTACATCCGAATACTCCCTGATCTGCTGGCATACTTCAAACCCGTCATGCTTGGGAAGCATCACATCCAGCAGGATGATGTCGTAATGATTTTCCTTTGCCAGCTTCAGTGCCTCTTCTCCGTCATAGGCACAGTCAACCTCCATCCCGTCCTGCTCCAGGCTGAACCGGATTCCCTTTACGATTAACTTCTCATCATCTACCACCAATACATGTCTGCTCATTCAAGTCTCCCCTGTCAAACTTTTATTTTATCCTTGATCTTTTCAAATACACCCTCTTTTATTCCACTGATCTCCATCAGCTCTTCGATGCTTTGAAATCCTCCTTTTTCCTCCCGGTACTGAATGATAGCAGCCGCTTTCGCCTCTCCAATACCGGTCAGCGTCATCAGCTCTTCTTCTCCGGCTGTATTAATGTTGACTCTTCCATCATCCTGTCCGTACGTCTGCGGTGCCTGTAGTCCTCCAGATAATTCCTCTGCAGAAGGCACATAGATCTGCTGACCGTCCTCTGCCTGGGCTGCCTGGTTGAGTCCCTCCGGGGCCGCCTTCTCTGACAGTCCTCCGGCCGCCTGGATTGCTTCATACAGACGGCTCCCTTCCGGAAGTTCATAGACACCAGGATTTGCCACCTGGCCGCACACATGGACTACCACCGTCTTCTTTACATCAGAAGCATCCTGGGGCTCCCCTTCTTCTTCTGCACTCTCGTCCGCCTCTTCCTGAATCTGCGCCTCTGCCAGCACAGGTTCTTCCTTTGGAGAGCATCCGCACAGCAAAAAAACCGCTGCCAGAAAGGACAGAATGCCGCTTTTCTTCATTTTTCCCAGCATAAATATTCTCCTTTACAGTCTGTCGGAACTGTAAATACCCTGCTTATGCCTAGATAAAGCTATTGTACTATTTCCACTGGAAAATTGCAACTCCTATCAGAGCGATCACCATACCGATGACACGCCTCCACTCCAGAGGCTCTTTTTCTACCCCGAAAAGGCCTAATACCTCAATCACATATGCCACGATCAACTGGGACATAACAATAAAAAAAGCTGCTTTGGCAGGGCCGAGCTGCGCCATGCTCTTGATCACTGTCAGCGTAATCCCGGCTCCGATCACACCGCCCAGCAGCACGTATCTGGGCTCCACCTTTGCAATCGCGCCAAAGCTGTCTCTTCCCGCCACCAACCAGGCCGCCAGACATAAAAGCAGAGCGCTGAACTGAACCCATGCATTACTGACCCACATCCCCGTAGTCTTTGTCACCTGAGTATTAAAAACTCCCTGCACACTCATCAGCGCTCCGGAAAGAATTGCAATAAAAAAACCGATCATATCTGATACCTCCTCTATTTTACGGCTAGTATCTCCCATGACCGGCTTTTTTATGACTATAAGCACTTTTTCAGTTTTTCAATCATTTCGTCCACATTCTCTTTCGTGATGATCATCGGAGGCACGAAACGAATGACGTCACTTCTTGCCGTAATGATCACCAGTCCTTCTTCCATAGCCTTTGCAGTCACTTCTCCGGCAGGCTTTGAAAGGCGTATCCCCTGGATCAGCCCCGTACCTCTTCTTTCCAGCACAGTGTCACAGGTCTGTACAAGCTCATCCAGCTTCTTTGCCAGATAATCTCCCACTTCTTTTATATGGTCCAGAAGATGTTCCTTTTCAAAAATCTCCAGCGTTTTCGCTACTGCCGTACATACCAGCGGGTTGCCTCCGTAGGTGGTCCCGTGATCACCGGGCTCCAGAGAATATTCCGCCACAGCATCCGTCATGGCAAACGCTCCCACCGGCACGCCGCTTCCGATTGCTTTTGCCATGGACATCATATCCGGCTTTACGCCGTAATACTGCCAGGCAAACATCTGTCCGGTCCGTCCCATGCCGCACTGAATTTCATCAAACAGCAGCAGGATTCCTTCCTCGTCACAAAGTCTGCGGACTCCTTTCAGGAAATCCGGATCCGCCATGTTGATCCCGCCTTCTCCCTGAACAGGCTCCAGGATAATGGCGCAGGTCTGATCTGTCACCAAAGCTTTTACACTGTCCAGGTCATTAAATTTCGCAAATTTCACGCCAGGGATCAATGGCTCAAATGGCGCCCGGTAGGCCTCATGCTCCGTCACAGACAATGCTCCCATGCTTCTTCCATGAAAAGAATTTTCCATAGCGATAAATTCATACCGGCCGGTCCCTTTTTTCCAGGCATATTTTCTGGCTGCCTTCAGCATCCCTTCATTGGCTTCCGTTCCGCTGTTGGTAAAAAATACCCGGCCCATCCCACTGGCCTTTTTCAGTGCACCGGCTGCCGTACCGCAGGATGCATTATAAAACAAATTGGAAGTATGCACCAGCTGATCCACCTGATTCTTGATGGCTTCTGTCAGTTCCGGATTGCCGTATCCCAGTCCGCAGACCGCGATCCCGGCTGCAAAATCCAGATACTTCTTTCCTTCCGTATCATACAGGTATACGCCCTCTCCTCTGTCGAACACCACCGGGAACCGGTTATAGGTATGCACCAGGGCGGCCTCCGTATCTTTCATATATTGGTTCATCATACGATCATCTCCATCCTTTTATTCTCCGCTGTAAAACCGTTCCTCTGTATCATTCAGGATCGCCGTACCGATTCCTTTATTGGTAAAGATTTCCAGAAGCAGACAGTGCGGAATCCTTCCATCCAGGATATGTACTCTGGACACTCCATTTTCAATGGCGTCAATACAATTCTGAAGCTTTGGAAGCATACCTCCTCCGATATACCCCTGCTTCATCAGCTCTTCCGCTTCTGACACCCGAAGCTCTGAGATCAGGGTCTCCGGGTCATCCGGATCCTTATAGACTCCTTCAATATCTGTAAGAAAAGCCAGCTTTTCTGCTTTCATTGCCCTGGCAATGGCACAGGCCGCATCATCTGCATTGATATTATAAGTCTGGTATTCGTCATCCAGTCCGATAGGGCAGACGATAGGCAGGAAATCCTTCTCCAGGAGATCATAGAGAATATCGCCGTTGACTGCCTTGATATCGCCGACAAACCCGATATCTTCCCCGTCTGCATACTTCTTTTCAACAGTCAGAAGCTTTCCGTCTTTCCCACTGATACCGATAGCCCGCACGCCCAGGCTCTCCACCAGCTGCACCAGGCTCTTATTAACCTTGCCCAGCACCATCTCCGCCAGTTCCATCGTGGCTTCATCTGTCACCCGAAGGCCGTTGACAAACTCAGGCTCCATCCCGACTTTGCCTACCCATTTGCTGATTTCCTTGCCTCCTCCATGTACGATGATCGGTTTGAACCCTACCAGCTTCAGAAGCGTGACATCCTGGATCACTCTTTTTTTCAGTGTCTCGTCCACCATGGCGCTTCCGCCGTATTTCACCACGATAATCTTCCGGTTAAACCGCTGGATATAAGGCAGAGCCTCTATCAATACCTCTGCCTTGTCCAGGTATTTCTGCATACTCTTATTCATAAATCTCTGCTTCCTTCCCGGTGCCCACATCTTTGGCATCTCTGTTTTTTAGCTCCGATAATCTGCGTTGATATCGATATATCCATGAGTCAGATCACATCCCCATGCTGTCGCGCTCTCCTGCCCCATTTTTACATCGGCAACAGCAGTCACTTCCGGCTGTGAAAGGATCTTCGTCGCTTCCTCTTCACTGTAATCTACTGCAGTACCGTCCTTGATGATCTGGATCTTTCCGGCCTTGCTCTCAAAAAACAGATCTACTTTTTCCGGATCAAACTGAGCGCCGGAATAACCCATGGCACAGAGGATTCTTCCCCAGTTGGCATCATGTCCTGCAATCGCTGTCTTGGTCAGATTAGAGCATACGATAGACTTTGCCAGTGTCTTTGCCTGTTCAACACTCTCGCATCCCACGGCCTTCACCTCAAACAGAGCAGTAGCTCCTTCTCCGTCTCCGGCAATTTTCTTTGCCAGATACTCGTTTACAGTATGAAGAGCCTTTACAAATTCCTCATATTCCGGCGTACCGTATTTGATCTCAGGATTTCCTGCCATTCCATTTGCCAGAAGCAGCACTGTATCATTGGTGGATGTATCTCCGTCTACGGAAATCATATTGTAAGTATCTTTTACATCCTCACTGAGCGCCTTCTGCAGTGTTTCCCGGGAGATCACAGCGTCCGTAGTAATAAATGCCAGCATGGTGCACATATTGGGATGGATCATTCCGGATCCTTTTGCCATGCCTCCGACAGTCACAGTCTTTCCACCGGCCTGAATGATCACTGCCAGCTCTTTTTCACAGGTATCAGTGGTCATGATAGCCTTTGCCGCATCTGTCCCATTGTCCAGAGATCCGTTCTTTTTTTCTGCCAGGGCCTGGATTCCTGCCTTCACCTTTTCAATGGGCAGCTGCATCCCGATCACTCCTGTAGAGCCGATCACCACGCCGTCGGCGCTGATCCCCAGGGCTTCTGCTGCCGCCTCGGCAGTGTCCTTACAGTATCCAAGGCCTTCTGCTCCGGTACATGCATTGGCAATTCCGGAATTCACGATCACCGCCTGTACCTTTGCCCCACTGTCGATCACCTGCCGGTCCCACTGCACCGGGGCCGCTTTTACCACATTTGTTGTAAATGTTCCTGCAGCCTCGCAGGGTACCTGGCTGTACACCAGCGCCATGTCCGTCCTGTCTTGATATTTGATCCCCGCTGCAGTGCTTGCCGCTTCAAATCCCTCTGCCGCAGTCACTCCTCCAGTAATAATTTCCATAATAATCCCTTCCTCTCTGGCGTGTCATCCGCCGTATTCTGTGTTTATTGTATGAACGCTGTAATATTTTCTTCGTTCAATGTAAAATCATAATAGTTCAGATCTTCTCTCTTTGTCCAGCCGATTTCCTTCCAAAAAGCATTTCCGATATCATTCTTTGTAAATGCGATCAGCGACACCTTGTTGATCTCTTCCTTCTTCAGCGCCTCCATCGCAAATACCACCATAGATTTCCCGATCCCTCTCATTCTATAGGCCGGATCTACGCACACATGATAAAGGCATCCCCTGCGCCCGTCATGACCGCAGAGAATTGCTCCTACGATCTTTCCATCTTCTTCAGCCACCACACTGGTAGTAGGATTGCGCCGCAGAAACCGGGCGATCCCTTCCCGGGAATCATCTACGCTTCGGATCCCAAACCCTTTGATCGTCTTCCAGAGTGCATATACCTGATCGTAATCATCAATCGTCATAACTCTTAACATCGCTTTATCTCCTCGCTTTAGTTCTTCCATAATTATGGGAACATCGGAACCAGCTTAAGTCCCTCCTGTTCCGGAAGACCAAACATCAGGTTCATGTTCTGTACCGCCTGGCCGGCTGCGCCTTTTACCAGGTTATCAATCGCTCCCATCATAACGATCCTCTTTGTTCTTGCATCAATCTGGAAACCGATATCTACATAGTTGCTGCCCTCCACCCACTTGGTTTCCGGGCATACTCCCGGTTCCAGCAGGCGGATAAAATATTCTTCTCCATAATATTTCTGGTAGATCTTCTTTACTTCTTCCGCCGTCACATCTTCTGTTAAGGAGGCGTACTCTGTAGCCAGGATGCCTCTGTTCATCGGCACCAGATGCGGGGTAAAATTGATCATCACCGGCTTTCCGGCCGCATATCCCAGCTGTTCTTCAATCTCCGGCGTATGCCTGTGGGTGGTCACACCATAGGCCTTCATATTTTCATTGACTTCACAGAACAAATTCTGCACCTTTGCTCCCCGTCCGGCTCCGGATGTCCCGGATTTTGCGTCCACGATCAGGGTATCCATATCGATCAGCCCTTCTTTTGCCAGCGGATAAGCCGTCAGGATCGAACAAGTCGTATAGCATCCCGGATTAGCCACCAGTCTTGCGTTTTTCACGTCCTCCCGGTTAATCTCACACAGTCCATAGACGGCCTCATCGATAAACTGTGGGCTTTTATGCTGGATCCCATACCATTTTTCATATGTTTTTACATCTTTAATGCGGAAATCCGCGCTCAGATCTACGATCTTTGTCTTTTCCAGAATTTCATCTGTGACCACGGATGCACAGAAGCCCTGAGGCGTCGCCGTAAAAATTACATCTGCTTCATCTGCCAGCTCACTCATGTTATCATCCAGACATTTTGCGTCCACGATCTTAAACAGATTGCGGTACACATCTGCATACTTCTGGTCAATATAACTCCGGGAACCATACCATACGATTTCCACGTCTTTATGTCCTTCCAGCAAACGCACCAGCTCACCGCCGGCATAGCCGGTTGCTCCGATAATTCCTGCCTTGATCATTTCGTCTATCGCCATCCTTTATCTTGATTTCTTACTATATTTTGCCACTCCTTATTATATATGAAAGTGTCCGATATTCAAACATTATTTTGTCATCAAAAAAGAGCTTGCATAATTATACATCTTACATGTATATTATGCAAGCTCTTTTTATATTTTTTTCATCAGCGAATCTTTAAAAATCTTCTTTTCATATCCGGCATTACAAGTGGAACATTTTCATATCGGTAAATGCTAAGCAGGATCCCCAGCAGGATATCCGTCACCAGCATCCCTGTTCCTCCATAAGTCAGAAACGGGCAATATACGGAGCCGTACACAGCCCATCCTCCGTTGATCAGCAGATAGAGCAGCGTCTGTGCCAGCAGCACCAGCACACACCCGGTTCCCATGATCATTCCCAGCTGATTTCTCTGCCTGAGCGACACTCTCAGGAAATAGACAAACAGGGCAAGGATCAGACCTGCAAGCAGTAATGCGGCCAGGATTCCATAACTGACGGCCACATGGGTCATCATATAAGAATATCCGTCTCCATAATCCGGCACTTTTCCAGCCCATGAGCCAGCCCCCAGAAAATGACTTTCCGCCACCGCCCGTCTCAGCATTTTCTGTTCTTCTCCTGCCTCCACAGACCAGGGTGCAAAAAATGCCCGGATTCTGTCGATCTGGTAACCTCTTCCTGCTCCCCAGATGCAGGCAAGGCCCCCTGCTGCAAATACAAAAACGGATCCCCAGAGGATTCCCAGGGTCTTCCCCTTTGCCGTCTGATACCATCCGCGGGATACAGCCAGCGAAAGCATCAGAAGCATCAGAAACACAAGCAGCGCCGCCGTCGTCACACCGGGAATCCCAAGGCAGATCAAAACAGGAATGCACCCCCATAAAAGAACCTTCAGAATTCCTCCCGCTCCCTTCCCACGGTACCAGAACAGTATCCCTCCATACAAGGGCAGAAACAAAAAAGCCAGAAGCTTTGCATTTACCATGCCATAGATCCAGAAATTACTCCCGTTAATCCGTGTACCAAAGACGGTCAGCCCTAACAGCAGTATCACGGAATACAGCACCCAGATCTGGCGGATCCACTTTGCGAGCCTGCTGTAATCCACATAACAGATAGTTATCATCACTGCAAATCCAGCCAGAAGCTTTCCTGCATATCCAAGGATCTCCGTCAGGCTTCCACCTGGCCCGAAATTACTCCCCTTTGCCTGCATTCCCAGAAAATACTGAAGCACAAAACCCACAAGATACAAAAGTCCGATCAGAAAAATGCAGTTCCATGCCATCTTCGGCCTGTGTACCCGGTCCAGGCCGATCCCTGTCTCGACCGGATCTCCCATTTCCAGAACCGCCGCTTCTTCGGCCTCTGTTTCTGTCATTCCTTCACACTGAAACGCCTCCTTCTGGTCGTCGATATGATTCTCAAGTTCTTTTTTTACCCCTTCTTTTGCTTTCTCACAGCGGATCTGGTCTATCGTTTTCTGAAGATACTCCTCTCTCTTCATACTACACCCCTCCTATTACAGTCATTTCTCCGACCGTCTGTAGTACACTTTCTACAGCATGACGGTAAACCGTCCATTCTTCTCTTTTCTCTTTCAGGACCTTTCTTCCGGTTTTAGTCAGCCTATAGTATTTCCGGGTCTTTCCGCCTTCTTCCTGCTCATAGGATGTAAGATAGCCTTTTTCTTCCATCCCATGCAGAAGGGGATATAACGTTCCTGCCTTTAACTCAAATACATTGTCAGAGCGTTCTTTAAGCGCCGCGATCATCTGATATCCGTACATATCCTTTTCCTCTAAAAGTTTCATCACCAGCATAGATGTGCTGCCGGATACCAGGCTCTTATCGATACTCATGCTCTTTACCCTCCTTCTTGTTGTATGTAGATTATCTATATATCGGATATCTACATAATACATAGATTCGTTCCTGTTGTCAATGATTTTCTTCTTGCATAATTATAAATTTTAGTGTATAGTATTCCTTGCAATTAAACGAACGAAAATATCAAAAATACATTTTAGATTCAGGAGGTTTTCATTATGAGTGAGAAAGTTGTATTGGCCTACTCCGGCGGCCTGGACACCACTGCCGTCATCCCGTGGCTGAAAGAAACGTTTGGTTATGAAGTTATCTGCTGCTGTGTAAACTGTGGACAGGGCGAAGAACTGGACGGTCTGGAAGAACGCGCAAAGATGTCCGGCGCTTCCAAATTATATATTGAAGATATCGTAGACGATTTCTGCGACAATTATATCGTTCCCTGTGTACAGGCTCACGCAATTTATGAAAACAAGTATCTGCTGGGAACTGCTATGGCCCGCCCGGCGATTTCCAAACGTCTGGTAGAAATTGCCAGAAAAGAAGGCGCCGTAGCCATCTGTCACGGTGCTACCGGAAAGGGCAACGATCAGATTCGTTTTGAGCTCAGCATTCGTGCCCTGGCTCCCGATTTAAAGATCATCGCACCATGGAGAATGACCGATCTGTGGACTATGCAGTCTCGTGAAGATGAGATCGAATATTGCAGACAACACGGCATCGATCTTCCTTTTGATTCCAGCCACAGCTACAGCCGCGACAGGAACCTCTGGCATATCAGCCATGAAGGGCTGGAACTGGAGGATCCGTCTGTAGAACCAAACTATGACGATCTGCTGGTTTTAAGTGTCACACCAGAGCAGGCTCCGGACGAAGCAGAATATGTGACCATGACCTTTGAAAAAGGTGTTCCAAAAAGCATCAACGGTGAGGAGATGAAAGTTTCCGACATCATCCGTAAGCTCAACGAGCTGGGCGGAAAACACGGCATCGGTATCTGCGATATTGTGGAGAACCGCGTAGTCGGCATGAAGTCCCGCGGCGTCTATGAGACTCCCGGCGGAACCATTCTCTACGAAGCTCACCAGCAGCTGGAAGAACTGATCCTGGACCGCGCCACCTATGAAGTAAAAGAAGAGATGGCAAACAAGTTATCCCAGGTAGTCTATGAAGGGAAATGGTTCACTCCACTGCGAGAAGCCATCCAGGCATTCATCGAGAAGACCCAGGAGTATGTAACCGGCGAAGTAAAGTTCAAGCTCTATAAGGGAAATATCATCAAAGCCGGAACCACTTCCCCATATTCTCTGTACAGCGAGTCTCTGGCAAGCTTTACCACCGGTGATCTCTACGACCACCACGACGCAGACGGATTTATCAATCTGTTTGGTCTGCCGCTCAAAGTCCGCGCCATGAAAATGCAGAAGGTAGAAAAAACTTCCAAATAATAAATAGTACCATATAAGATATTAAAAACCGGGCGGAAGAAATGATATCATTTCTTCCGCCCGGTTTTTACTTTATCAGATCGATTCGAAATCAAACCGGTAAGGCACCGGTGCATCTTTGATCCCTTTGGCGTTCTGCAGCTCCCTCCAGATGGCTCCAAGGCCCGACTCTCCCTCGCGGATATCTTCTACGATCAGACCGCCGCCTTCTTCCAGCAGCTCTTCCGCCCGTTCTGTCTCTCCCATCTGGAACAAAGATCTGATATAGCCAAATTTCAGACGGCCGTTTTCTTTTAACCCATCCTCCAGTTCTTCATAAATTCCTTTCAGGATCTCATATGCCTGGCAGGTCAGAAGGATCTGAAACCCTTCCTTCACATAGCCCAGATCATCCTTCCTTAATAGAATTCCTTTTTCCATCATCCTGGCAGCCTCTTCTTCTCTTCCTTCCAGTACAAGCAAGGCCGCCAGCCCATGACAGGCCCATGGCTGCTCTGCCGCACAAATAGAAGCCTCCAGCTCCCTGCCGGCCTCTTCATAGGCCTTCTTCTGCATCAGGAGTATCCCCAGCTGATAATGCGCGTACCAGCCGCCATTCTCTCCGGCGGTTTTCTGAATCATCTGAAACATCTTTTCGCTATTCACAAAGGCCGGAGGAACTTCCTGCGGATCCGGCTCCCTGAGAATCCCCGTCTCCAGATAATCCTGCCAGATCTTTTCCGTCTCTCTTACAGAAAAGGACAGATGCTCTGAAAGCGGCCGTTCCTGGTTTATGGCACGTTCTTTCGCCCGCAGGGCCCCAAAACTGCTGCCTTCCTGGACTACATCTGCAGCTGTCTTTGCCATTTTCTTCGTTGCTTTCAGCAGAGGCTCCATCTGGAGGAACGCTTCCATCTTTTCCACATCTCTGGTCACCGTTTCCCGAAGTTCTTCAAACTCCATCTCTTTTTGCCCCTCATCAAGCTGAATACTTCCGTATCTCTCCAGCCATTCCCACGCCGTATGCGGCGCCATCGGAAGACATCCATACTGGGTTTTTGCAAGTCCGGCCTGGATCTCTACATATTTTCCGGCGCGGTCGGTCAGAAACTCCTGCCAGTGATCTCCACCCGGCTTCTTCCCTCAGGAAAACAGCTTTCTGGAACGTAGCCGCCCGGTAGACATCTGGAGCAGCCCATAACCGGTGCTGTCCACATTTGCAATATACTTTGGACTCTCTTTGGGAATATCAAAAAAGTAGTCAACAGAAGCCGGAATGTTCTGATAATGGGTAATATCCACATTGTCTACACGGGGAATCTCTACCTTATAGACACCCCAGTCGTGATTGGTAAATGCATGGTCTGCCGGCACAATGATACGTCCGTTTTCATACTCCGGCACAGCCATATTACTCCACCAGTACATGGGAACCACATTCTCAGAAAAATTCACCACTCTCATCCTTGCATTGAGGAACCGATCCTTCTCCCCCAGCCAGAAGTCCATCTGGTAAGTCAGATCCCGGATCCGCTCATACTCATACATCCGCAGGACCCTTGTCCCGTCATCCTGTTCCAGCACCGCCGTGTAAAGGGGCTCTGTGGTCAGCGGTGTGTGTCCGATCACTCCCAGATTCCACTCCACGCCTCCGCTGAACCAGGCATTGCGCACTGCCAGATTACCGAATCTTAAGACATCGTTGGTATACAAAAGATTCCGTCCCTGCTCCTTATCAAACAGACTCCACAGCCTTCCTCCATATTCCGGAAGAAACACTGCTTTCAGATAATCATTTTCCAGAACCGCTGTCTTTATCTTCGTCTCTTTCAGTTCCCTGGAATAGCAGGAATACTGCCGGTAGGGGTAGGAAGTCTGGCATCTGCCGTACCCCTCATAGATTTCATCTTCCTCGTCCAGGTAAAACTCAAGCTGGTTCTGGAGGATCAGTCCCCCGATCAGATCCGGCACAGGAGCTTCAGCCCCAAGGGCTCCCATCCGGACGTCCATGGTTTCAAAAGTAATGGTTGGTTTCATCGTTTTTCCTCTCAATTTATCCATTATTGTAAAATCTGCCTGCAGAGCCTCTCTGCATTTTCTCCCCAGATTTTATCCAACTGCCGCTCCGACACTCCCCGCTTTTTCAGCGCATCCCAGAGAAGCCCCATCTTACCGGCATCCGGAATCTCCATCCGTGTCATGCCGTCAAATCCGTCAAAATCGGTGCCGATAGCCGGGAATTCACTTCCGCCTATATCCAGCATATGCAGGATATGTCTGGTCATCTCCTCAATTCTCGACTCATCCTCAGTCCCCAGAAACGGTCCGTAAAAATTAAGGCCGGCAATTCCGCCTGCATCTGCCAGCGCACGGATCATTTCATCCGACAGATTCCTTGGATGAGAACAGAGTTCTCTGCAATTTGAATGAGAAGCCATTACCGGCATTCGGGAATATTCCAGTACGTCCCAGAATACTCCATCAGAAGCATGGGACACATCGATGAGCATCCCCAGCTCGTTCATTCTTTGTACTACTTCTACACCAAAGGGTTTCAGTCCCCGCCGCATAACCGAAGGCTCCCGGCTGTTCGGATATCCCAGGCAGTTCTCATAATTCCACATCAGGGTCATCAGCCGGACTCCCTGCCGGTACAGATTTTCAAGGCGTTCCATGTTTCCATTCAGGATCCCGCTCTCTTCTACAGTAAGAAACGCGGATATCCTGCCATGTCTCTCATTCTCCTCCATCTCTTTATAAGACGTGGCAAGCGAGATATCATCAGCAAACAGAGCGGTCTGTTTCTTTAAAAAGGCGGTCATCTCGGCCACATGCTCATATGCGCCGTCGTAACCGCCTCTGTTTTCAAACGCCTCTGCACAGGTAAAACAGGCAAAAAACTGGGCCTTTGTGCCTGCCTGTCTCATTGCCGGGATCCGGATGCTGCAGTCATTCTCCATCAGGCTTCCCTTCTTATCCTGATCCATCAGCTTGCAGATGGTATCACAATGAAGATCTATCAGCTTCATATCTTCTCTTCTCCTCTCATAAAATGAGTATACACCCACTGTATCATATTTGGAAAGAAGGAATTTTATGAATCCTGTGATCGGCATCGTAATGTGCGGATCCGAAAACGGACGGCAGTTTATATCCCAGCCCTATCTGGACGCCATCGAACATGCAGGCGGCGTTCCCGTTCTCCTTCCCGTCGTAGAAAACACGGCCCTGTTTGAGGATTTTTACCGGCTCTGTGACGGATGGCTGTTCTGCGGAGGCGGTGATATCACGCCCCTTCTCTTTGGAGAAGAGCTTTTGACAGACCAGGGGGAGACCGATCTTGCCACCGATCTTTTCCACCTGTCTTTGATGAGATATGCCCTGGATTCCCATCTCCCCCTGCTTGCGATCTGCCGGGGCATGCAGGTTATGAACATCGCCCTTGGGGGAACCATCTATCAGGACCTTTCCCTCCGCCCGTTCCATACTCTGCAGCATATGCAGATTTCCAGGGATCGCCGGGATCTAAGTCATGGCATATCCATCTCACCCGGAAGTCATTTATGCCGGTTTCTCGGAACCTCCTCCAGAGTGAACAGCTTTCATCATCAGTGTCTCCATCACATTCCCTCCTGCCTGAAGCCTGCCGCCATTGCATCCGACGGGGTGGTGGAAGCCGTAGAACTTGTCTTTCATCCGTTCGCTCTGGGCGTGCAATGGCACCCGGAAGTCTTGTGGCCGTCTGACAAAGCTATGGAAAAAATTTTTCTGACATTGATTGAAAAATCTTCAAATTCCAAAAATATCCAGTATATCCCGTCTTCTTCCCGGGCAGAATAATCCCGATCAAAGATAATGCTAGAAGGAGGTATGGAATATGTCTGAAATCTCAATTCTTGATCTCCAGAATCTGCGCCACCTGATCGGAGGCTTTGACACAACCCACTGCAAGATGCAGGACTACGCCTCACAGGCACAGGATCCGGAAGTGAAAAAGCTGTTTCAGGATGCCGCTGATTCTGCTATGAAAAACAAGCAGGATCTGATGAAATTTTTGTAGGAGGTTTGTGAAAATGTTAGATGAAAAGACAATGGTCGCCGACGCATTGGCCGGTGTCAACGGAGAACTGGTCCGCTATGGAGAAATGATCCCGCAGACCGAAAATAAAGAATTAAAGCAGTGTCTGAAAAAAATCCGCAATGAATGTGAGATGTCCCAGGAAAAGCTCTACCAGATCGCCCGGGAAAAAAGTTATTATGTTCCTGCTGAGAAGGCCTCTCAGCAGGAAATCAGTCATGTAAAATCCATTTTGTCAGGGCTTGCTATGAAATAGCGGTCCTTCCTCATCCCGGGAGGGTTTGATCCGGCCTTTTTCCAGATTGGGACGGATGAAATGCTCCCGGGCATATTCCCATAAAATCCCCGACCCTTTATCTGTATTTTCGTTTCTCTTCAAGATCTGATCCAGATATACCCCATGTTCGACCCATGCTTTTCCATCTGTCACATGGTTCAACATCATAGGCTGGAGATTATCCATCGTCCGGGCAAATCTTGCCTCCGGCGTCTTCTGTTCTTCAAATTCCTGCCACAGCCCCTTTAATGTTTCGCCCTGGTCTTCCGGAAGCAAACCGAAGATTCTCTCTGCCGCCTTCTCTTCCCGGTCCTTCTGAGTCTTCTTTGCTTCTTCATCGTAGGCGTAAGTATCTCCCGCGTCAATCTCCACAATATCGTGGATCAGAAGCATGGTAACCGTTTTAAGCACATCGATGTTCTCGTTTGCATAATCACTGAGAAGAATCGTCATCAATGCCAGATGCCATGCGTGCTCGGCATCATTTTCCTTTCTCTGGCCGTCAGACAGATAAGTCTGGCGGCCGATAAATTTTTCTTTGTCAATTTCCTGAATAAACTGAAACTGCTGTTCTAACCGGTCCATTTTTGCATATACTCCTTTATGCACTCTGCTCAAACTGTGAATTATAAAGTTCCGCATAGAATCCATTCTGTGCCAGCAGCTCTTCGTGTCTTCCCTGCTCCACGATATCTCCGTCTTTCATGACCAGGATCAGATCTGCATCCCGGATCGTGGAGAGCCTATGGGCGATAATAAAGCTGGTTCTTCCTTCCATGAGTCGGTCCATGGCCTTCTGGATCCGGACCTCTGTCCTGGTATCTACCGAACTGGTCGCTTCATCCAGGATCAAAATCTTCGGATCAGCCAGAATCGCTCTTGCGATCGTCAGAAGCTGCTTCTGTCCCTGGGACACGTTACTTGCCTCTTCATTCAGCTCCATCTGATAGCCGCCCGGAAGGGTCTGTACAAAGCGGTGGACATAGGCTGCCTTTGCCGCTTCTACCACTTCTTCATGGGTCGCATCCAGCCTTCCATACCGGATATTGTCCTCGATAGTCCCCTTAAACAGCCAGGTATCCTGCAGCACCATGCCGAACATTTTTCTTAATTCGCCACGGTCAAACTCCCGGATATCGTGGCCGTCCACCTTGATGGCTCCGCCACACACATCATAGAATCTCATCAGTAATTTTATCATAGTTGTCTTTCCTGCGCCAGTAGGCCCTACGATCGCAATCTTCTGGCCCGGTTCGGCCTTTGCGCAGAAATCATGGATGATCATGTGCTCTTTATTGTATCCGAACTGAACATGGTCAAATTCCACCCGTCCCTCCAGGCCTTCTGTAGATACCGGATGTTCGGTACAAGGTGTCTCTTCCTTTTCTTCCAGGAATTCGAAAACCCGCTCTGCCGCAGCCGCCGTGGACTGCAGCAGATTGGCCACCTGTGCCACCTGCTGGATCGGGGAAGTAAAATTCCGCACATACTGAATAAATGACTGGATATCTCCCACTTCGATCGTTTTCTTAACAGCCAGATAACCGCCCAGGATGACTACTCCTACATAGCCCAGGTTGCTGACGAACTGCATCACCGGCATCATCATTCCTGACAGGAACTGTGATTTCCAGGCAGAATGGTAGAGGACGTCGTTGTCCTTTTCAAAGCTTCGGATCACATCTTCTTCTTTGTTGAACGCCTTTACGATGTTATGTCCGCTGTAGACCTCCTCTACCTGACTGTTGACATGGCCCAGATACTCCTGCTGATCCCGGAAATATCTCTGGGAATGCTTTACGATCACGGAGATCATCCCCATTGCCACCGGAAGGATCAGCAGCGCGATCAGTGTCATCAATGGACTGATACTCAGCATCATGATCAGAACACCGATGATAGTCGTCACCGATGTGATCAGCTGAGTCGCGCTCTGGTTCAGACTCTGGCTTAAGGTATCCACATCGTTGGTGATCCTCGACAGGATTTCGCCATGTGTTGTCTGGTCAAAATACTCCATCGGAAGGCGGTTGATCTTTTCGGATATCTCCTTTCTCATGCGATAAGTCATTTTCTGGGATACTCCGGTCATCAGATACCCCTGGATGAAAGAAAACAGCGCGCTGCAGAGGTATAATCCCAGCAAAAGGAGAAGGATCCTGCCGATCTTTTCAAAATCTATGCCGCCCTGACCGTATACTTTTCCCACAAGCCCTTCAAAAAGTTCCGTGGTCGCCTTTCCCAGTATCTTTGGTCCTGCAATATTAAAAACTGTACTTCCCACTGCAAATATAATCACCAGGATCAGTGAGATCTTATAAGCCTCCAGATATCCCAACAGCTTTTTTACGGTTCCTTTTAAATCTTTTGCCTTTTCTCCGGGCATATGAGCCCCCATTCTTCCATGTGCCATGTTATCCCACCTCCTTCATATCCTGGCTTAGTTCTTTCTCCGACAATTGAGAAGATGCGATCTGATAATACTCTTCGCAATTCCTTAACAGTTCCTGATGAGTGCCTTTTCCGACAATCTTTCCATCATCCAGCACCAGGATCTGTTCCGCATGCCGGATCGTACTGATCCTCTGCGCTACAATGATCACGGTACTGTCTGCCGTTTTTTCCTTCAACGCATTTCTCAATGTCACATCCGTCTTGTAATCCAGCGCCGAAAAGCTGTCGTCAAAAATGTATACCGCCGGATGCTTTGCGATAGCCCTCGCTATCGAAAGCCTCTGCTTCTGGCCGCCGGATACATTGGAGCCGCCCTGAGATATATGGCTCTTGTACCTCTGCTTTTTATTTTCGATAAATTCAGTAGCCTGTGCGATCCTTGCTGCTTCTTCCATTTCCTCTTCGCTGCCTTCCGGATTACCAAACAGGATATTGGACGCAATATCTCCCGAGAATAATACTCCTTTCTGAGGTACATATCCCAGCATTTCTCTGAGATCATGCTGCCGCAGGTTCCGGATATCGTGTCCGTCAATCTGAATGCTTCCTTCCGTCACATCGTAGAATCGCGGGATCAGGTTGACCAGTGTGGATTTTCCGCTTCCGGTACTTCCGATAACTGCGGTGGTCTGTCCCGGTCTGGCTGTAAAGGATATGTCATGGAGAACATCCTCTTCTGCTCCCGGATACCGGAAGGATACATGGTCGAATGTTATCTCTCCTTTGTTTTCCTTTTCATCTGCCGTCTCCAGTGTCTCTGGCTGATCAGGATCATTGATCAGAGTATGGCTGTCCAGCACCTCGCTGACACGTTCAGCCGATACTGCCGCTCTTGGCAGCATGACAGAAATCATACAGATCATTAAGAACGCCATGATGATCTGCATCGTATACTGGATAAATGCCATCATATCTCCTACCTGCATTGTTCCTTCATCAATGCTGTGTCCGCCGACCCAGACGATCAGTACAGAAATCCCGTTCATGATCAGCATCATGGAGGGCATCATAAAGGTCATGGCCCGGTTGACAAAAAGGTTGGCTTTGGTCAGATCCCGATTGGCTTCATCAAATCTTTTTTCCTCATGCTTTTCTGTATCAAAGGCCCGGATAACCGAAAGTCCGGTCAGGATCTCTCTGCTTACCAGGTTCAGCCGGTCCACCAGATTCTGGAGGATTCTGAATTTCGGCATTACTACTGCAAACAGTACTGCTACCAGCAGGAAGATCAGTACCACTGCCAGCGCGATGATCCAGGACATATCTACATTGGTATGGAAGACATTCCAGACACCTCCCACCGCCAGGATTGGTGCATACAGCACCATTCTTAAGATCATGACCGTCAATAGCTGGATCTGCTGGATGTCATTGGTACTCCTGGTGATCAGGGATGCCGTGGAAAATTTGTCAAATTCTCCATTGGAGAACCCGACTACCTTGTGAAATACATCTTTTCTCAGGCCACGTCCAAGACCTGCTCCGACTCTGGACGCCATCAGCCCCACCAGGATGCTTGCCAACATTCCGACTCCGGCAAGTGCAAGCATTCTGCCGCCTGTTGCCAGGATATATCTGGAGCTGATCTTTCCTACGTCAATGCCGATTTTTTCATATGCATTCTGGATGTAGGCGGCCACTGCCTGCTCTACCATGGATTCCGGAAGGTCTGCCATCTGTTCTGCGGCATTTTCCATCGCACTCATATCTGCACTCCCGGCTTCAGGCGCATTCGGGGCTGTCCCCTCATTTCCGGACATGCTGCTCTCCGCAGCCATCGCCATCACCATCGCCGTATCCATCTGATCCGCCAGCTTATCCATCCGGGCTGCGTCTTCTTTGACAGATTCCTTAAGGACCATCACTGTCCCGTCGTAGTGATAGGCATATTCATCTTCATCGTCCTTGCCGCCCTCTTCATAGGCAGCCGCCACATCTTTCTGATCATCCTTACCCACAAAAGCAAGTATCATCGTCAGGTCATCCGAAGAAAGCGCCTCCGGCACTTTCTCATCGATACCGCTCTGCTGAATTCCTACATTTACGATATCAGAAGTATACGAAGGCAGGGAAAGATCACAGTACGCCTGAATGACAAGCACACATACGATCACAAGCACCTGCGCCGCGTATGGTTTTAAAAATCCAAATAGTTTCTTCATGATACGTTAGCCCTTTCTTAAATATTGTGTCATACTCATTGTCTGCCTTTATGCCTGCGCATCTTCTTTTCCTTCTGCCTGGCCAAGCTTTTTATTCAGTCTGGCCTGGGCCATGATGGAACACGCATTCATTCCTTTTAAGTTTCTGACCTCCATCAGATTGTTCCTCATATCCAGGAGTATTCTCCGAAGCAAAAGCTTTTCTTCAGCTGAAATCCCCTGGTAAAGGACCTCTTCCAGCCTCTGGATCTCTTCTTTCAACTGCTCCAGAGACGCCTTTCCCTTCTTGCTCAGCCGTATTTTAAATACCCGCTGGTCATGAGGATCCGCCTCCTTTTCTATCATCGCTTTCCCTTCCAGCTTGCGGATGGCTGTCGTCACAGAAGGCGGTGTGATCCCCACCTTCCGGGCAAGCTGCCGCTGGGAGAGTTCCCCTTCCCGGCCCAGCCAGAACAATATGCCGGCCTGCCCCGGGTTCAGATCCAGTCTCTCCAGACCCTGAACCACCAGATACTCACTTAAGTGCATCAGCTGGTGCAGGATCATCATAACAGACTCTTCACTCTTATCCTTTCCCATAAACGCCATAAACCTCCAATCAAAAAAACATATTCGTTAGACAACTAACGAATATGTTATGCATTCTACATGAAAATGTCAAGGTATTTTATTATATTTTCACATTTATAAGGTAATTTTAACAGAAAAATTAATTAGCCACTCACCCAAAAACACGTCTAAGGGGACGGAGGATTTCCGGAAATTCCCCGACCCCTTAGACAATTTTAAAACGATTCTGAATCCAGGATAATTGTAAATGGCCCATCGTTGATCAGGCTGACTTTCATGTCTGCCCCAAATCTTCCTCTTTCTACGACTTCCACCTGTTCCTTGCATTTGGATATGATGTATTCGTACATTTCTTCTGCCATTTCAGGCGCACCGGCCTCGATAAAACTTGGACGGTTTCCTTTTTTGCAGTTTGCGTAAAGTGTAAACTGGGAAATCAACAGCAGACTTCCTCCTACCGCATCCAGAGAAAGGTTTGTCTTTCCCTGTTCGTCCTCAAAAATACGAAGTCCCAGCATTTTCTTTACCATTTTGTCCGCAATTTCTTTGGTGTCAGAACCGCTGACCCCGATCAGCACCATAAATCCTTTTCCGATTTTGCCAAGGGTCTCTCCATCTACTTTTACTTCGCTTTCTGCTACTCTCTGAATTACAAATTTCATTTGATTCTTTCTCCTTTCTCTCGTTCTGTCTTTTTATCTGGAAGCTGGGCCAGGATGATTGCCAGAAACATCAATACACATCCCGTAGTCTCTCGCATGGACATCCGCTCGCCCAGCACAACCCATCCTGCAAGCACAGAAAAACAGGACTCCAGGCTCAAAAGCAGAGACGCCACTGCCGGATTTACATTTTTCTGCCCGATAATCTGCAGCGTATAGGCCACGCCGCATGAAAGCACCCCGGCATAAACAAGTGGGAACCACCCTTCCATCATTCCGCGGATGGTCGGTGTCTCCAGCAGAAACATAAAAGGCAGAGACACAATTCCACACACAAAAAACTGGATGCAGGCCATTTTTACTCCGTCAACTCTGGGTGAAAAATAGTCGATTACTAAAATATGTACGGAAAATATCAATGCGCAGATAAAAATCAGGACATCTCCCTTTCCTACATGAAAGCTCTCGGTAATGCATAGAAAATATAGTCCCACAATTGCAAGCGCTACTGCTGTCCAAACCTTCCATCCGGTTTTCTTTTTTAAGAATATTCCTAATACTGGCACGATCACAATGTAAAATGCGGTAATAAATCCTGCTTTTCCGGCAGTGGTATACTGAATCCCCATCTGCTGAAAGCTGCTGGCCGCAAACAGAAGCAGGCCGCAGGCGGTTCCTCCATAGATCAATTCCTTCCCGCCTTCATCGTGTCCATTCTCCTTTTCCGATGATTTTTCCTTCCATTTTTTCAGGATCCATATACACGGCAGAAGCGCCAGCCCTCCGATCAGGCTTCTCACTCCATTAAATGTCAGTGGCCCAAGATAATCCATCCCCATACTCTGCGCCACAAAGGCTGTTCCCCAGATAAATGATGTCAGTATCAACATCAATGCATTCTTTGTCTTCATACGACCGCTTTACTCTCCCTTCCGCAGACAGCAGGAGTATTATAGCATATTTATCGGTTCTGGTGTATAATAATTGTGTTTCAAGCCACTTTATATTATAAACAGGTGAAATAATATGAATAAATATAAATATTTCTTTTTTTGCTGTGGCCTTGTGATGGCTGGGAGCGAAATCTGGAAGCAATTGTGTCTGACTTTCTATATCGGACATGGTTCTTACAATTGGTGGTATTTCCCTTTCCAGCTCTGCAGCATCCCCATGTATTTATGCCTGATTCTCCCCTGGATCCGCTCAGAACAATTTCAGAAAATTATTCTTTCGTTCCTCATGGATTTTGGGCTTCTGGGAGGAATTTTTGCATTTTTTGACACCAGCGGAATGTATTACCCTTATCTTCCGCTCACCATTCACTCTTTTGCATGGCACATTTTGCTGACCATTCTCGGTCTTACAGCCGGCTTTAGCAGGATGGCTGACTATTCCATGAGAGGATGGGCCGGGGCTGTATCCTGTTACCTATCCTGCTGCTGTGCCGCCACCTGCTTTAACGTAATTTTTCACTCTTCCGGCACGATCAACATGTTTTATATCAGCCCTTATTACCCTATGGCTCAGCGCGTTTTCCGGGACATTGCTCAGTTTACCGGCAACACAGCCGGCATCTTCATCTACATCCTTGCCACGATCCTTTGCTCCGGCATCTTCCACTGGCTGTGGCATCAGAAAAACTGCATGATTTCTGCCTCATGACTAACAAACTCCCATATGACGCCCACACATAAAAAAGGCCCCAGTGCTATTTTACTTTTTCGGTCGATCCTTCCGGCATTCATCATAAGGATACAGTAAACACCGGCCACGGCCATTCCCCAAAACAAAGCATACAAATTTCTTTCCCCGCCAAGAATCAGTCCCGATACAGCCATCAGTTTCACATCTCCGCCTCCAAAACTTCCGGGTTTAAAAAAACTTACCATCAGCAGAAGAATGCTGGCGCCGCATATTCCTGCCACACATTCCTCCCATTTCACCCCTCCTTCCACACACCGGAAAATCATCCCGGAAAAGCCAAGCGCAATAAGCATAGGATCCGGGATCCTGTACGTCTTTTTATCCTGCCATGCAATTTTCAGTAAAATAATAATTATCAAAAATTCCAGAATAAATTTCATTGTTTCCCTTTCCGCAATTCTTGCTTTTCTCAGCCTGTTTTGCTACCATAAAAACAGGTATTATGTTCTTAAATTCAAAGGAGGTATTTCCACATGCTGCTGGAAAAATTATTGAAAACGCCCGGTTTCATTTATGAAATTAACGGGACCTATTATTATCTTGGAAAATGGATCTGCAAACCGTGTACAGATACGGCTGCGACAGATTGTGTCATGATGTATCAGATGTGCCGCAAGGGAAACGAAGAGCCGGATACGAATATGTATTTTCAAAAAATCCGAGCCTACAGTGATTTTGCACTGGAAGTTCCCTATAATCCGTCAAAGATTCACGATGATATGGCTTCGCTCCTGGAACCCTTATCCGATGACGAAGAATCTCGTCTGAACCGACAGCTTCAGAATGTTGAAGAAGATATTGCAAAGTACTGTTCCTGATCATTCTACCAAAAAGACGCGAAAACATCTATCTTTTTCCGACCTGGCTTATCTGGCCAGGTCGTTTTATTTTTTCTCATTCTCTCTTGACATGTTCTTTCCTCTGTGGTTTAATACACATATAGTTAATTACTCAACTAATTAACCATACAGCTAGATAAGCAAATGAAAAAGGCTTTGGAAAGGAGGACATCATGGAATGAGGATTAATCCAGATCAGGAAAAACCCATATTTATTCAGATCGCAGAAGGGATCGAGGATGGCATTCTGACAGGGGCCTTCCCGGAAGAATCTCAGATTCCTTCCATCACTGAATTTTCTGTTAACTATAAGATCAATCCGGCCACGGCACTCAAGGGAATTAACCTTCTGGTGGACGAAAATATCATTTTTAAGAAACGAGGAGTCGGTATGTTTGTATCAAAAGGTGCTGTTCAACAATTGAAGAAAAAACGTCAGAATCAATTTTACGATAATTATATCAGTAATCTGATAGAAGAGGCTAAAAGACTGGGAATATCCAGCGATGACATTATTGCTATGATAGAAAGGGGATTTTCACAATGAGAGGAATCGAAATCAGAAACACTACCAAAACTTTCAAAGACACCACTGCATTATCCCAGATAAACCTGAATCTTGAAGAAGGAAAGATCTACGGACTTCTCGGGCGGAATGGCGCCGGAAAATCGACCCTTCTGAATCTTATTACAAACCGGAAATTTCCGGATGAGGGAACCATCACTTTAAACGGGTCCGCCATTGCCGAAAACGACGAACTGCTTCACCAGATCTTCCTGGTCAATGAACAGCACCTATATCCCGAAAGCATGAAAATCCAAAAAGCCTTCAAAGTAACAAAGCTTTTTTATCCCTCCTTTGACGAGGAATATGCACTGGAACTCTGTCAGAAATTTGAGCTGGATCCAAAAAAGAAAATCAAAAGTCTTTCCACCGGATATCAGTCTATTTTCAAAAATATACTTGCATTATCCGTCAATGTCCCCTATGTGTTCTTTGACGAGCCTGTTCTCGGACTGGATGCCTACCACCGGGATCTGTTTTACCGGCTTCTGATTGAGAAATACAGCAGCGCGCCCTTTACAGCTGTAGTCTCCACTCATCTGATCGAAGAGGTTGCAACTGTAATCGAAGACGTGATTATTATAAAAGAAGGAAAAATTCTGAAAAATGAATCCTGCGAAAGCCTGCTAAACAGCGGATACTGTATATCCGGTACCGCATCAAAGATTGACGCTTACATCGCCGGACTCGCTGATCCCCAGGATCTCATCGGCACCGACTCTATCGGCGGACTGAAAACAGCCTATCTTCTGGGCTCTCCAGCCCCTGTAAAAACAGATGGACTAGAACTGTCGCCGATAGATCTCCAGAAACTGTTTATCCAACTCACCAGTTAATAAGCCGTCCAGGTCTGTCCATATCGGCAACAGCTTCATGACAGTTCGTAACATTTATTGAAGGGAGATAATTATGAATATTAAAAAAGTGATACAATACCAGTTTATTGATCTTGGAAAACCAATCATGATCTATTACCTCATCATCCTTGGCATCCTGCTTCTTAGCGGAGCCATTGTGACTACAATGGCATCCGGGACCGCCACCCTCAACGGCACGGCATTTTCCTCCAGTTTTTTCTGTTTTATCGCAGGTCTGTGCATGTTCCGGGAATATTTTTATCTGTTCTTCCAGAACGGAGTATCCAGGAAAACCATATTTCTCGGAACCCTCTCCTCCATTTTAATGGGAAGCATGTTTATGGCCCTGGTGGAAACAATTTTTGCATATATATTCCGCATGTTTTCAGATAACCGGATCCGATATGTATATTTTCTGGATCTCTATCCTGCCTTTGCAGGGACTGCTTCCCCGGGCGTACAGATCATATTGAATATCCTACTGTCCTTCCTCGCTCTCCTTACATGCTTCAGCGCAGGATACCTGATTGCCACCCTGTTCTACCGCGCAAACAAATTTTTTAAAATCGCCATCGCAGCCGGGCTGCCAGTATTGATCTTTGTAGTTTTCCCCATTCTGGCATACCTTTTTCCCGAAGCATCCGCCGCATGTGGAAAACTTCTCCTGACGATATGCGGACTAGACAACGGAAATCCCCTTTACACCATGGTGACACTGGTAATTACCATTAGTTTTCTTAATATTGTGAATTATTTCGTCATCCGAAAGGCCGAAATTTGATTGGGGACGGGGGATTTCCGGAAATCCCCCGTCCCCAATCAAACAATCAAAGCATCTGCGGCAGATCGAACAGTGAAATCTGATTATCTCTCAACGAATGTATTTCTTTATCGGTTATCTCTTCATCGCCGCGCAATTTTCCTACCAGAAGTGGTGACTGTGAATCGTGCTGCTGGTATTTCTTTTTTGCGCTTTCTGCGCTGTGTACCGCATAGCAGTATCTGCAGCCCCCGATGCAGGTGTCATAGACTCCGATGTCTATGCTGTCTGCGCATCGGCACTCTTTTCTCTGGCCTGAGTCCTTTTTCACATCCAGTTTGTACCCGATGATCTCATGTATTTTTTCCTTATCTATACAGGCGCCATGCAAAATCCCATACCGTTTCAGGTCCAGTTTTTCTGCACAGCTGTACAATGGGAGATGATATCTGCCTGCAATCTTGCCAAGGCCTTCTGCCAGGTCTTCAATCTCTTCCTGCTCCAGTTCCCGATACGGGCTGCCACGGTACGCATCCACGAAGCTGACGATACATCTCGTCGTTGCTTTATGCAGCCACTCGCACATCATCTCAAACTTTTCCAGATGATATGCTTTCGAATATTTTTCCGTCAGAATGATAGGATCAAACCTCCAGTCCATACGCTCCTTTCCAAGTTCCTCACTCATCAGAAGAAAGGTTGCCATGGCATCCGCAGTTCCCGGGGCCTCCGGCTCCAGTTCCTGATCATAATCCGTGATTGTCATCTGAAAATAATAACGGTACCCCATCTCATCGATTTCCCGCAGAAATGGCCGCATCGGTTCCGGATTCTTGCTCCAGAATACGATACAGTCCACCGTATCCGGAGTCAGAACGATGCGGTTTACCTTTTTGCGGTTATAAGGATTTGGTACCAGTACTTCTCCAGCTCTTAGACGATTCATAAACCACTCCGGATACCACGCCGGAATATCTGTCCTCCTGCTCGCACTGATAATCATTTTTGCCTTTTCCTTCTACCCGAAATTTTTTTGGATCAGCCTGCAGTACTCCTCAAATGCCATGATCCCGCGAAACCCCTCTTCCAGCGCATCTCTAACGCCTTTATAGTACCATCCGATGGTATCTTTGTCCTTCATCCGAAACCGATTCCACAATTCCTCGCCCACGACCGGATAATCTCTGTCAATGTCACGCATATTCGAAAGCTTATCCGCAAGGCCGATCATCTGCACATCCCGTGAGGCTGTCCGCAGATGCTCAATGGTGGCTGTCTTCCTCTCCATCCAGGTCCTGGACTTATCTTCGCTTTCCTGGGCCACCATAGAAGCCACCCGTTCGGAAAAGGTCTGTGCAAGAATTCTCTGAGAAATCCCCTCGCAGTCCTCAATAGTATCATGCAGAATCGCCGCACTGATCACTTCCTCGTCCTTTGTCATCGTCGCCACGATGTCTCCCACCTCAATGGGATGGACGATATAGGGCCTGCTTGTCCCTTTGCGGAACTGGCCTTCATGAGCCTTTGTCGCAAATTCAATCGCTTTATCGATCATACTGCACCTCTTTCTATTGTAAATCATAACACTTGAGACTTTTCTTCGCAATGATTCCGGGGTATAATCTTAGCATCAGTATATAAAACAAATCACAAAGAACAGGAGTCTTATTATGTCAAATCAATCGGTACTGATCACCGGAGCTTCCCGGGGCATTGGAAAAAGCACCGCCCTTTTGTTCGCCTCCCATGGTTACCGTATCTTCCTAAACTGTCATACGTCAGTCAACGAACTGGCAGAAACCAGAGACATCATCCAGGAGCGCTGGCGCTCCGACTGCTACATTGTTCCCGGAGACGTGGGAGACCCTGCTGCGGTAAAAGCAGTCTTCCAGGAAATCTCCCGGCACTGTGACGGGCCCGACATACTGATCAACAATGCCGGCATCTCTCACATCGGACTTCTGATGGACATGACAGACGAAGAATGGGAACGCATTATCCGTACAAATCTTTCTTCCGTCTTTTACTGCTGCCGCGAGGCTGTTCCTTCCATGGTAGCCCGCAAATCCGGCCGTATCATCAATATCTCCTCCATGTGGGGAACCGCCGGCGCTTCCTGCGAAGCAGCCTACTCCGCCTCAAAGGCCGGTGTGGACGGCCTGACAAAAGCCCTGGCAAAAGAACTTGCCCCCAGCCACATTCCGGTCAACGCCGTCTCCCTCGGAGTGATCGACACCAGCATGAATGCCTGCTTTTCCGAAGAAGAGCGAAAAAACCTGGAATACGACATCCCCATGGGCAGATTCGGTACCGCCGAAGAAGCGGCGCAGCTCATATACGAAATAGCCCACTCCCCTCTCTACCTGACCGGACAGGTCATCCGGATGGACGGCGGGTATCTGTAAAAATCCGCAGCAGAAAAGGAGGCTTTGCCTAAGCCTCCTCTTTCATCTCCAACATCACAGGACAATGATCGGATCCCATGATATCTGTCAGTATCTTTGCATCCACCAGACGGTCTTCCAGACATCTGGACACACAGAAATAATCAATCCGCCACCCGGCATTCTTCTCTCTGGCACGGAACCGGTAGGACCACCAGGAATAAATCCCTTCTGCATCCGGATAAAAATAGCGGAACGTATCAATAAACCCGGCCTCCAGAAGCTGGGTAAATTTTCCTCTCTCCTCATCCGTAAATCCGGCATTCTTCCGATTGGTCTTTGGGTTTTTCAGATCAATCTCCCTGTGAGCCACATTCAGATCCCCACAGAACACCACCGGCTTTTTCTCCTCTAACTTCTTAAGATATGCAAGGAACGCATCCTCCCATTCCATCCGATAGGAAAGTCTTGCCAGCTCACTCTGAGAATTAGGCGTATACACAGTGATAAAGTAAAAATCCTCATATTCCAGCGTGATCACGCGTCCCTCTTTATCATGCTCTTCAATCCCCATACCATAGGTTACATGAAGAGGTTCCTTCTTGGTAAAGACAGCAGTCCCGGAATACCCTTTTCTCTCGGCATAATTCCAGTACTGATAATATCCCGGCGTATCTAATTCCAGCTGACCCTCCTGCATCTTTGATTCCTGGATACAGAAAATATCTGCGTCCAGCTCCTGGAATACATCCATAAATCCCTTCTGGACACAGGCCCGGATTCCATTTACATTCCATGAGATAAACTTCATTTATCTTCCTCCGTCAATCTTTATTTACATCGTATGCTATCTGATTTTTCTAGTAATATACCTTGCGCAGGAACAATCCGCGAGCCGGCGCAAGGAATCCCGCAAGACTTCTGTCCTCTGCTGCGATCACTACCGGCAGCATCGATCCGTCACGCTTTCCGGCTCCCACCTCCAGAAGCGTTCCCGTCATGATACGCACCATATGATACAAAAAGCCTGTCCCATAGTAGGTGATCCTCACCTTTTCCCCATTCCGGACAATCTTAATATTCGTCACACGGCGGACTGGATCCTTACAATCCTTATCATCAGTAAAGCTGGTAAAATTCTTCGGACCGATCAGATATTCTGCCGCATTTCTCATCGCCTCGATATCCAGCTTCTGAGGATAGTGATAACAATGTCTTCTGGAAAACACATCCGGCTTTTCCCGGCAGTCAATATAGTATTCATATTTCTTTCCCTTGGCGCTCTTCCTCGCGTGAAAACCATTCTTCACCAGCTCCGCCTTGACAATGCGGATATCCTCCGGAAGATACCGGTTTAACGAATCCTTCAGTTCCTTGGTGTCATAGAGCTTGGACAGCTTCACGCTTGCCACCTGGCCTCTGGCATGAACACCGGCATCAGTCCTGCCGGCGCCGTCCACATGCACCCGGTATCCAACCAGCTTTCCAATACTCCACTCCAGCACAAACTGGATGGTATTGTCAGTCGTTGCCTGACGCTGCCACCCCTGATATCTGCTGCCATCATATGAAATGGTTAATTTGTATGTTCTCATCTTCTATCATTCACCCGATCTTCGATTGTTTATCCTAAAATCTTTTTCAACTCATCCATAAATGTATTTACATCTTTAAATTCCCTGTATACCGATGCAAATCTTACATAGGCCACCTCATCCAGCCCTTTCAGTTCTTCCATCACGATCTCGCCAATCTGACTGCTCGGAATCTCTTTTGCTTCCAGACTGAAGATCTTTGTCTCAATCCGGTCTACTGCCGCCTGAATCTTTTCCGCCGGCACCGGACGTTTATAGCAGGCCCTCAGCACTCCATTTTCAATCTTATCACGGTGATACTGCTCTCGGGTACTGTCTTTTTTGATCACGATCAGCGGAATCGTCTCCACCTTCTCATACGTTGTAAACCGCTTGCCGCACACATCACAGGAACGGCGTCTGCGGATCGAACTGCCATCATCGGCAGGTCTGGAATCTATTACTCTGGTATCCGGATGGTTACAATATGGGCACTTCATTCTAGCGTTCGTTCCTTTCTCTTTTCTAAAAGAAAAACATCCTTTTTAATTGCATCTGTACAGTTACTAGTATATCTGTCCGCCATAGAGAAGTCAAATCACTTTTTCTCAGGATTTCCTACTTTTTTCATGGATTTCCACCAGTATGATATCCGGACCGATTTTTTTGACACAGGCATAGGGAATAATATACTCTTCTCCGTCACAGAAAAAGCCGCACAGCTTTCCGCTTTTGGGTATGATAAGAGCTTCGATCCTTCCGCTGCACTCCTCTATGATCAGATCCGCCACAAAACCAAGCCTCTTGCAGTCACAGGCATTGATTACTTCTTTTTCTTCCAGCTCACACAAGCGCATCCTTACACCGCCCTTCCATCATTCAGACAGCCGCGGCAATATAAAAAAGCCGCATATACTGCTGCTTTAGTATATGCGGCCGCACCTTTGCCTGTTAAGCAGACATTACTTTCTCACTTTCAAAAGCCTTCACGATCACACCGGTTAAGATTCCTCCGATCAGAAGCGTCTCAGCCAGCGTTATCACATATTGCGTCACCGTTGTCTCCTGAGTCAGGATCCCCTGAAGCGCCAGTGCACTGTTATAGAGCGGCACCAGATAACTGGACGTCTGTACTTCACCGTAATTAAACATCGTCATCAGCCCGATCACCAGGATCAGCATGTAAGCCGGCATGACATAGGTACTTGCTTCTTTCACAGATTTTGCAAATACAGAAAACAGGGCGATAATGCTGGAATACAAAAACGCAATCGCCACCAGCAAAAATGCCAGCATCAGAATCTGCTGCACGTTTAACCTGATGCTCAGGTCCCCGGCTCCGCCAAAGCTTTCCATCATCAGCGGCGCACAGACCACCATGGCCGCCACATAGATCAAAGAAGAGACTCCTGAGATTACCATCAAAGAAAACACCTTTCCAAGAACAATCGAACTTCTCTTTACCGGCGATACCAGAAGACTGGCCATAGTTCCTCTTTCTTTCTCTCCGGCAATCATATCTGTTCCGATTCCCATGGCCCCTGCGAACAAAAGAATCGTGATAAAATATGGGAGCATCATCCCGATTGCCTTACCATTTGCTTTATCCTCATCCTGGATATACATTTCATCATTATCCGAATTCACCTGGAACACCACCAGACTTCCCATATCTCCGACTCTCTTGGCCAGAAGGCTCTGGCGGTAGGTCTCCAGCGCCTGGGTCAGATTGTCAGCCGCCTGAGAAGAGTACTGTTCTGACGGATTCTGATAAGTCTTGACCTGCGGAATAACATCCCCTTCCTGATAATCCGCGGTCATCTCTTCAAAATCCGCCGGGAATTCCACGATCAGATCCGCATCACCGTTCAGAATTTTGTCCTTTGCACGCTCCATCTCACCAGCATTTTCAACAGGAGTGATTTCACATTTTATGCCAGATTTATCCAGGATCTGCCGGAATGACTCCGGTTCATTCATTATATACACCTGGGACACATGAGATTCAATGTCGTCTTCCATTCCTGACGCCAGTACATTGATGATGGACAACACTGCGATCATGATGATCACCGGAAGCAGAAACACGGAAAATATCATCTTTTTATCCCGGAATATCCTCGCCATTTCTTTTCCAAATATCTGTCTGATCCCGCTCATCCTATGCATCCCCCTTTCTCTCCTGGTAAAATTCGAAGAACGCATCCTCCAGATCTGATGCATTCGTCTGTGTCAGCAGTTCATGCAGCGTACCTTCTGCAACCTTCGCACCGTCAATAATGATCCCGATCCGGTCACAGAGCTTTTCCGCCTCTGACATGATGTGTGTGGATACGATTACCAGCTTTCCTTCCTCTTTCAGCTTTTTCAGATAGTCTGTCACACACCGGGCCGTAATAATATCCAGCCCATTGGTCGGTTCATCGAAAATAATAATGTCCGGATCATGAACCAGGCTGACAGCGATGGCTGCCTTCTGCTTCATTCCGGTAGACAGTTCTTTAATCTTTTTGCCGGCAAATTCCTGGATCCCGAAATATGTAAACAGTTCTTTCTTCCTTGTTTCGATCATCTGCTCCGGGACCTGGTGGAGCCGTCCGAAAAAGCGGAACATATAGTCCACGTCAAACTGTTCGTCCAGCTTGATATCGCTGGTGAGAAACCCGATACAGTTTCTTACCGCCTCCGGTTCCTTCTGCACCTCATGGCCGTTGACATAAATCTCGCCGCTGGTGGGCCGTATCAGGGTGGAAATACAGCGAAGAGTTGTCGTCTTACCGGCGCCGTTAGGCCCCAGAAGTCCGTAGATTTCCCCTTCCTTTGCCGTCAGATTCAGATGGTCCACTGCCGTTTTCTTCGGGTTCTTTGTCTTAGCCTCAGCCATCTGCTTCTTACTCAGCTTGTAAACCTTTGTCAATTCTCTGATCTCAATCATAGTTTTCTCCTCTTACTCATGAAATCTTTTTGTATTATTATGTTGGTACAATCATATTCCTATTCTTGGTTTTTGTCAAGAAAAAAGGATGGAAATTTTTCTCCATCCTTCTCTATCTGTCAGTCCTTCAGACTGATCACTGATACCGGGCAGGCGTCTCTTGCCTCCTCGGCCGCATATTCATACTCCGGAGCTACCTCCGCATAAGCCTCTGCTTCTCCGTCATCATTAAACCGGAACACCTCCGGACATGCGGCCACACAGGCTCCGCAGGCAACACAGCCATCCTCAACCTGAGCTTTCATATCGAACACTCCTCCTTTTTTCGGATAGTATGCCCTGCACTTTTCATTCTTAAACATTTACTTCAACATCTACTTCCTGATCCAGGTTCCAGTCTTTCCCTTTAAAGCATCATTCAGTTTGTCAAAAGATGTGATCAGGGCACTTCTCCCTTCCCCTTTTTCAATAAATTCTGTAGACGCACGGAACTTCGGCAGCATGTTATAGACGCCAAAATGGCCTTCCTCCATATACTGCTTTGCCTGTTCCAGGGTAATCTCCCCAAGCTCTTCTTCCTCGGGTCTTCCCATATTAATCTTTACCTTTTCTACACTGGTTAAGATGATCAGCTCATCTGCTTCCACCTCTTCCGCCAGCTTTCCGGCGGTCAGGTCTTTTTCAATAACTGCGCTGGCGCCTTTCAGACGGTTATCCTGCTGCAGCACCGGAATCCCTCCGCCTCCGCAGGCAATAACCACCTGGTCCGCATCCAGAAGGGCCCGGATCGCATCGATCTCCACGATCTTTCCCGGATTGGGCGCCGATACGATTCTCCGAAATCCCTTTCCCGGCTCCTCAGCCACATAATTGCCCTTTTTCCTCTCCTGATTGGCCTCTTCCGCATTCATATAGCGTCCCAGCACCTTGGTCGGTGTATAGAAAGCCTCATCATAAGGATCTACCACGACCTGCGTCAGAATAGTACTCACTGTCCGATAGATGCCCTGATCCAGGAGCGCCTCTCTGATCCCATTCTGAAGGTCATAACCAATGTACCCCTGGCTCATGGCAGAGCACACAGACATCGGCGCTGCCGTATAGTCCTGATGCGCCTTTCCAAATTCATTCATGGCAGTATGGATCATTCCCACCTGCGGCGCATTGCTGTGAGTGATGGCCGCCTGATAGCCGGCTGCGATCATATCTGCGATTACTTTTGCTGTCTTCTTGACCGCCTCCTTCTGTTCTGGAAGCGTTGTCCCAAGCGCACGGTGTCCCAGCGCTACTACTACTCTTTTTTTCATAAGCAATACCTCTGTCTTTTTCTGATTTTCCGGATACTGATATAAAAATTATAGGATGAATCTACTAAAAATGCAACTGAATCCTTTCTTTCTCCGCGAAAGGCTCTTGCATTCAAAAGAGTTGTCGGGGTATACTAGTCCTATCAATGGAAAAAGGGGAGAAAAAGAATGATCAAGACAGGCGTTGTACATGGACGGTTTCAGCCGCTCCACCTGAAACATATGGAATATATCCTTGCAGCAAAGATGCGCTGCCAGAAATTATACATCGGAATTACCAATCCGGACAGTCTCCACACCAGGGACTCTGTCCACGACATCCGCCGCTCAGAGCGGTCAGCCAATCCACTGACGTATTTTGAACGGTATGAGATGATCCGGGGCGCCATGGAGGAGTTCCGCGTACCGGAATCAGAATATGATATCCTGCCCTTCCCCATCAGCTGTCCGGAATATCTTCTGCAGTATGTTCCCAAAGACGCCACCTATTTTATGGGGCTGTGTGATGAATGGGACGAAGAAAAATGCCAGATCCTCCGGGATCTTGGACTGACGGTCGAAGTGCTCTGGAGAAAAAGCCTTGCGGAAAAAGGTGTGACCGCCACATGGATCCGCAGCTGCATTGCCACAGACCAGGAGTGGACACACCTGGTTCCCAAAAGCGTATCCCGCTATCTGACTGAACATGGTCTGGACCAGCGCATCAAACGACTTGAGCAGATGCGCATGGCAGAAAAAGATACAGGATTATTGTAAGGATCAATCTAATCCAAGCACATCCTGGATCGTATAGAATCCGGCCGGCTTGTCTGCAAGATAGGCTGCACAGTCGCAGGCTCCTCTGGCAAAGCACTCCCAGTTATAGGAATGATGGGTGATCTCCAGCCGTTCTCCCATTCCTCCGAAAAACACGGTGTGGCTGCTTGGAATATTTCCTGCACGAAGGGAATGGTATCCGATGGTGCCCGGCACTCTCGGAGACACTCCTTTGCGGCCATATACCGCGATATCATCCAGATTTTTCCCCATTGTACGGGCCATCACCTCTCCCATCTCTTTTGACGTGCCGCTGGGCGCATCTTTCTTCCACTGGTCATGCATTTCCAGAATCTCGATATCCACGTCATCCTTCAGGATCGAAACCACCATTTCCAGCAGTTTATTCATGACATTGACCATTTTTGATGTGTTCGCCGCATAAAGCATAGAAATTTTCTCTGACGCCTCCCTGAACTTCTGCATTTCTTCTTCTGTAAATCCGGTCGTTCCACATACCAGTGCTTTTTGGTGGGCAACAGCCAGATCCAGCACCTCCATAGCTGCCTCTTTGGTGGAAAAATCAATGATCACATCACAGTCATCGATCACAGCTTCCAGATCATCGGTTACCGGAACCCCCAGTTCCTTTCCTGTCATGGCCACTGTTCCCAGGTCCATGCCAATATAATCTCTTCCCCTGGGGGCAATGCCTGCTGTCAGCTCCATATCCTCTCTTGCCGCAGCTGCCTGTGTGATCAGCTTTCCCATTTTTCCTCTGGGACCCATTACGATTACCTTCATAATCCGAACTCCTTTCGCATATAACTCTGATAGAATTATTGTACCACAGAATAGATTCCTGCAAAAAGGGAAAAATAACACTTGCATTCTTCGACGTGATTCGATAGAATAGTTCTATCGGGGTATGGCTCAGTTTGGTTAGAGCGCACGGCTGGGGGCCGTGAGGTCGCAGGTTCGAAT
>OGRN01000316.1_pt1 | contig 48972 bp, 39 predicted proteins | sample 1553401 | NCBI WGS metagenome assembly OGRN01 (sample SAMEA2580096, study PRJEB22360) | human gut metagenome | biome: human gut; feature: human-associated habitat; material: faeces | place: Denmark | collected 2008/2010 | reverse complement strand
CCGAGTTCCTCGGCGAGCCCGGCAGCCACAAGGCTCACGAAGTGCTCCACACCTCATATGTTGCAAGACCGAAATATAAATAATATAGGCACAATAAGCAATCGGGAGAATCCAATGCGGATTCTCCCGATTTATTTTTTTGATTTTGCCATCTCTAAACCAAGTTCCAGCCCGACCGTGCTTCAAAGTACGGTTTATGAGGTTCAAAGATGCTGCGTCCCTTTACCCTATTCATTTTTCTCGTTTTTATAAGAAATCGGATTGTCTGTCAACCCAATCAAATAGTCGGCAGATAAATCGTAAAATTTACACAGGCGAATCAAATCATCAATTTTTAATTCGGCTCGTCCCATTTCAATATGATTATATCCCTGCTGAGACTTATCCAATAACTTTCCGACTTGCGCCTGAGTTAAGTCATGATCCTCACGGACATTTTTGATTCGTTCACGATAGTTCATGCATTCTGCCCCTCATATATTGATGTATACATCATAAAACACTCAAAAATACGGTATTGACATTTACTCAATTTTTGAGTATTATGTTCTTGAAAGGAGGATAAAAATGCCGTCAATTGATTTTTCCAAAATTGCGGAAATGTTGGAATCTTCAACCGACTTTTCTCTGTCTGAAAGTCAATATAAGAAACTAACAGGTAGAACAATGCCAAAGGATATATCGTATTTGATTCACAAATCCGCTGTAGCAAAATTCGCCGAATCAAAAGGGTTAAAAATCCATGTACAGGAAAAAACAATTACTTTTGAAAAATCCAAGTAAAGAGAAGGAGAGATTGTTTTGAAAAGGTTCACTTCTTTATTATTAGTATTTGCTTGCTTATTAATTTGCGTCGGCTGTGTTGCCGGTTGCTCTAAGAGCAACTCCGGCGGCTCATCATCCGATGCAAAGATGACAGAAAGCAGAGCCATAGAAATTGCCAAGCAAAATGCCGTAAACGCTTGTTGCGACTACAGTGGCACAACCTCTGTCAGAATTAACTATGGAACAGAACAGGCAAAGTATGATTACAAAGAAGACTTTTATGTCGTGACGCTGTCTGGGTATTACTTTCCCGTCAATCAATATGGTGAAATTGGGACTAAACGTCGTTTTGATATGAAGATACGGGTCATGAATTCCGGAGAAATCGTCTTCCTGCAAAAGCATATTGAGTATAAGGGATAATAATGTTCCGACCGATTTTGTCAATATTTTACCGATATACTTCAAAACCCCGCTTAAGCACTTGCAAAAGCAGGATTACCTGCGCAAGTCGCATGAGAGCGAGGCTGTCAAGCGTCTCTACGCCGAGTTCCTCGGCGAGCCCGGCAGCCACAAGGCTCACGAAGTGCTCCACACCTCGTATGTTGCGAGACCGAAATATAAATAAGCACAAATAAAGAATCAATCCCGCTCTGCAAAGGTGGGATTGATTCTTTAACTTTTTTAAAAATCAAAACACGATTGACTTTTTTACTCTTTCTGTTAAAATATAATTGTAGCGCAGAAGCATTGTCATTCATCCGCCTCAAGGAAATTGAAAGGATGTGAAGTGATGAAAAAAAACAAAAAAGCTTTTGTTGTGATTTTCGAGGTGCTTCTTTGGCCGCTGTTCCTGCAGGCGATAATATACTGCGTCTGCGAGCTTTTCCGCCCTGTATTTAACTTCTTTTTTACACATATGCACGATTTCTATTATGACTGCATAAGGATTTCAGAGTATGGAATGTTTTACTTTTACGCGTTTCGCTTCATATGGGCGGTCGCCTTTGTCGGCCTGTTCTTCTTCTATCTTTCAAGGAGAGCGCAAATTCGCAAATTCCGTTCTTTCTTCACCGTCTTTGTCTTGTCGGCGATACCGATGATTTTGATGCGAATCGCCATGCAATATGATTGGGTAATACACCCTGTATTCACTTCTCCTCATCAGGATTTACTGCCGTTTTTAACCTTCTTGTTCCGTTTTCTGTATGTTATAATTCCGCTTTGGTCATTAGCAAACATCATTTTCTCCGTAAGGAGAATAACGGCAAAGATTCAACCGTAAACACTGTAAAAACTATAGCAAAACCCGCCTCAGACTTATATCTGCGGCGGGTTTGCTTTGGTGGGTTTGATTTATATATTCTTTATCTCGTCAAAAATCTCTTTCGTGATTCGTCTGTCTTTGTAATAGAACTCGCGGTCGTGCTCGTTTATCTCCCTCGCGACGCGGCAGGGATTGCCGTAAGCCACGACATTCGCCGGAATATCTTTCGTCACGACGCTGCCCGCGCCGATAACGCTGTTGTCCCCTATCGTCACGCCGGGCATTATCAGAGCACCCGCGCCTATCCAGCAGTTTTCGCCGATACGCACAGGCATGTTGAACTGATACGCCTTTTCGCGCAGCTCGGGCAGAATCGGATGCCCCGCGGTCGCGACGGTGACATTCGGGCCTATCATCGTGTGCGAGCCGATGTAGATATGCGAGTCGTCAACGGCGGTGAAGTTGAAGTTTGCGTATACACTGTCGCCCAGATGCATATGCGCCCCGCCCCAGTTCGCGTGAAACGGCGGCTCGAGATAGCAGTTCTCGCCGACTTCGGCGAGCATCTCTTTCATCAGCGCCTGCCGTCTCTTCTGCTCAGTCTGGCGCGCGGAATTGAACTCGTAGAGCAGATCGAGCTTTTTGAGCTGCTCGTCAAATATCGACTCCTCGTTCGGATAATAGAGCTCGCCAGTGTGCGTTCTTTCATTCCCATGGTTTTTCTCCTTTTCTGTTTTTCTCCGCTTTGATTATACTTTATGCGCCCGCTTTTTCAGCCTTTTTTGAGCAAATGCGCACATGTTCTGCGACATTCGGGCTTTTTTGTTGACTTTGTGTGCTTCAAATATTATACTTTATAATAGACTTATATAGGAGATTTTTGTTTTAAGTCGGAAGGTGAAGAAAAAAATGGATAAATTCATGCCAAAGACCATCGAACAGCTCAACGCCGAATTTGAGGCGCGCATGGAAAAGGCCAAGCAGGATGAGCTGAACGCGGCGGCGGAAAAGGCGGCGGCAGAGATAAAAGCCGCCGAAGAAGCACGAAAAGCCGAGGAAGCCCGCGCAGCAGCCGAAGCAAAGGCAGCAGCTGAAGCAAGAGCAGCAGCCGAAGCAAAAGCGGCTGAGGAAGCGAGACGCGTTGAAGAGCGCAGCTATGACAGCGTGATAGACAACTCGGTTATCTCCGCAAACGAGCTCGAACCGGTAGAGGACGACTTTGAAGAGACTTATTCTGGCGAGGAAGAGGTTTCTGTCGAAGAGTCAGAGCCCGAAGTTAAAGAAGTGCCTGTTGAAAAGCAGAAGAATGAATACGGCGAACCCGATCCCCACGGATATTTCGGCGCGCCGATAGACAAGAGCAGACCGCGCAAGACCCTCTCCGATGAGACAGCTTCCAAGGTCGAGCCGAAGTTCGACTTCGAGCGCACCTCGGACTATTCGGGCGCAATGCTCCAGAACGGATTCAAGCCGCAGAAAGACAAATTCAAGGGCGCGAGGATATTCACAACTGTTCTCATCGTCATAATAGCCGTTGTGTCGCTCGTCACCGCGCTTCTCTGCGTTGCGGCGGCGCACCCCGACAAATTCCTGCTCGACCGCGGACTCGCCGTGTGCAGCGAAAATGTCGCAGGCTCGAATATAAAGAGCGGCTCGCTGTGCCTCACACGCAGGGCATCCGCCGCATCCGCAGACGAAGTTGCGCTGTATAAGCTCGGCGGCAAATACGAATTTGCGTTCGGCTCGTCCGTGCCCGAGGGCGCTTCAATAGTCGCGCTCGCCACGCACTGCGTGCCGTTTATCGGCAAGTTCATCTCGAGCGTTACGAACATGTGGATAGTCTACGCCTGCTCGGCTCTCGCGGCGATACTCATCATCCTGATAATCAGGCTCGCGGCGTTCAGCGCACCGGAGGAGAGCGTCACCGACGGAGTTAAGAGCAAGAAGAGCCGCAAATAACAAAAAATCAAGAGCCGCACGGTTGATCCTGCGGCTTTTGCATTTGGAGGAAACCCAATGTCAATAGAAAGAGTCAGAGAATATTTCAGAAAGCTCGGAATCGAGGACCGAGTGATGGAGATAGACGAGTCGAGCGCGACCGTTGCCCTCGCGGCAAAAGCTCTCGGCTGCGAAGAGGGCAGGATAGCAAAGACTATATCATTTTCGCTCGACGGCGAGCCGATACTCATCGTCGCGGCGGGCGACACGAAGATAGACAACGCAAAATACAAATCGCGCTTCGGCAAGAAGGCAAAGATGCTCTCGCACGAAGAGGCGGCGCAGCTTATCGGCCACGCGGTCGGCGGAGTGTGCCCGTTTGCCGTGAACGACGGAGTGAAGATATATCTCGACGAGTCACTCAAGAGATTCAACACGGTATACCCCGCCTGCGGCAGCAGCAACAGCATGATAGAGCTGACTCCCGCCGAGCTCGAGGAATACTCCAAGCCCGAAAGCTGGGTCGATGTCTGCAAGCCGATGGCATAAAAACCGGGGCGGCGAAGAAAAATTTTTCCAAACCGCCTCCGAACACTTGACAAACCGCAAAAAAAATCTTATAATCACATAGCAAACAAATGGGGGCGTAGCTCAGCTGGGAGAGCGTACGGTTCGCATCCGTAAGGTCGAGAGTTCGATCCTCTTCGTCTCCACCAATGACACGAATACTGCTTTTGCGGTGTTCGTGTTATTTTTATACCCACGCCCGATTTCCTAATCTTCGTTTAATCTTTACACGCTATGATAAAATCTGTATAATTATACCGGAGGGTGATCCAATGCGTATTCTGCTTGCCGAGGACGAGAAGAGTCTCAACAGGATAATCACAAAGCAGCTCAAGGCTGCCGGCTACAGCGTGGACAGCTGTTTTGACGGCGGCGAGGCATATGATCTGATAACATCGACCGACTATGACGCGGCGGTGTTCGATGTCATGATGCCGATAATGAACGGGTTCGAGCTTGTCAAAAAGATAAGGGCGCACGGCATTGACACGCCGGTGCTGTTCCTGACGGCGCGCGACAGCATCGAAGACAGGGTCACGGGGCTCGACATCGGTGCCGACGACTATCTGATAAAGCCGTTTTCGTTCGACGAGCTCTCGGCGAGACTGCGCGTCATGACGCGCAAAAAATACGGAGAAAAGACGGGTATAATTTCTGTCGGCGACCTGACAGTCGACACGGCAGCGAGGCGCGTTGAACGCGCGGGCAGGGAGATATCGCTCTCGGCAAAGGAATATGAGCTGCTGCAATATCTTGTGATGAATAAGGGCGTTGTACTCAGCCGCGAGAAAATTGAGGATCACATTTGGAACTACGACTACGAGGGTGGCACGAATGTTGTCGACGTATATATCAGGTATCTGCGCAAGAAGATAGACGAGGGCGAGGATATCAAACTCATTCACACCGTGAGGGGTGCAGGCTATGTCATCAAATAAAAAAACAAGACCCGCGCGCCGCCGCTCTTCGTTCAAGCTGCGGATAACGGTGTGGATAACGCTGCTCATCGCCGTTGTCAGCTCCCTCGGCATCGGCGGAATACTGATAACAGGCTCGCAGATTGCCGATTCGCGCCTGCAGAATGAGCTGATAAGCACGGTCGAGCGCAATGTTGACGAGATAGAATACAAGAACGGTATTCTCGAAATCGAGAACGATTTTGCCTTCTTCGTCGACGAGGTCTACTGCAATGTCTTTGACTCAAGCGGCAGATATATCGACGGCGAGTCCCCCGCCGCGCTGATAAACAGCGAGAATCGCAAGAACGGCGTGGTCGGAACATTCGAGACAGACGGAAACAAATATTATTATTACGACACCCGTCTCGATTTCAACAAATACGAATACGAAATCGACGCCTTTTCGGGGAAGATAATCAAATATGAGGCGGACACCGCGATGTCCGGGCTCAGCGACCCCGTCTACAAAAGCACCGAGTTCAAGGACGGAATAAACAGCGAAAAGGCGATTGATATCGCGCTCGAGCACGCGGGTCTGACCCGCGACGAAGTCAGCTCGCTGAGCGTTGAACTGCCAGCAAACCCGGACAGGACGGTTTTCAAAGTTGAATTCATATGCAGTAACTCGACCTATCCCCCGGTCTGGGTACGCGGATTCATCAACGCCGACGCCGCCAAGAGCGCGTTCGACGCAATAACCATGACGGTCATATACATTCTCCCGGCGTTTATTATTATCGCCGCCGTCGGGGCGTATTTAATATCGCGCAAAACGATGAAGCCGGTTGAGAATATCTGCCACTCGGCGCACGAGATAACCGACGGGACCGACCTCTCGAAGCGCATAGAAATGGAGAAAAGCGCGGGCGAAATATACACGCTCGCAGAGACTTTCAACGACATGCTCGCAAGGCTCCAGACCTCGTTCGAAAATGAAAAGCAGTTCACCTCCGACGCCTCGCACGAGCTGCGCACACCGCTCGCCGTGATAAAGGCGGAATGCGAATACGCGCTGTCCGACAACGCGAGCGAAGAAGATATGCTCGAAGCGCTCTCGTCGATAGACGAGCAGACGGACAAGATGACGAAGCTCGTCACGGCTCTGCTGACGCTCTCGCGCACCGAGCAGGGCGACAAGCGCTACAAGCTCGAGGACACCGGCTTAAGCGAACTCGTCAAAAAAACATGCGCCGATTTTGTCCCCGCGAAGAACATCACGCTCACTGCGGACATCGAAGACAATATTATAATCCCCGCGCAGGCGCAGCTGATATCGCTGATGCTCGAAAATCTGCTCTCGAACGCCGTCAAATACGGCGGAGACGGCGGGCACATCGAAGTCAGGCTCAAGAAAGACAACGGCATCGTGCTCTCGGTGAAGGATGACGGAATCGGGATAAAAGAAGAGGATCTGCCGAAGATATGGGGCAGATTTTACCGCGCGGACGAATCTCGCAGCCGCGAAAGCGGATTCGGCTTGGGGCTCTCGCTCGTCAGCCAGATAGCGGCACTCCACGGCGGAAAAGTCTCCGCATTCTCCGTTTACGGCGAGGGAAGCGAGTTCACCGTGACCTTTTGACGGCGGTATAACAGCATAAATAAATGAACCGGTTGCAGTAGATTTGCTGCGGCCGGTTTGTTGTTTTATATTGTTTGACATCGGGGATGGACAAATCCCACTTTATTAACATCACAGTCCATTGTTTCACAGGCTTAAAACTTTCCGAAAAATTTTTGCGCTCTAATCTTTCTTTAATTTTCGCGGGTTATTATATGGGTGTACTAAGGGACACGATCCCGATAAGAAAGGACAGATACTATGTTTGCAAGTATTTTCAAATCCATCGGAGTCGCGCTCATGTCAGTCATTATGGCTATCTTCTCTGCGTTCGCTCCGCCGCAGGATAAGCCCGACACGGGCTCGGGCAACTCCGGACAGATCCAGCAGGAAGTAAAGATAAGCCTTGACGCCGCGATAGACATTGCAGTCGCCGATGCGGGCGTTGCAAGAGCCGACGCGAAGTTCACCGAAGCGAAGCTCGACAGCGACGATCTTGTCGCCCACTACGATATCGAGTTCATCGCCGGGGCGAACGAATACGACTACGAGATAGCGGTAACGGACGGCAGCATTCTTAAAAAAGAAGTCGAGCCCACTGACCCCTCGAAGCCCTCAAAGCCCCAGCCCGATGTCTCAGGCTATATCAGCATCGACGAGGCGAAGGCAATAGCCCTCAAGAAAGTTTCCCTTGACGCATCAAAGGTCACTTTCAAGAAAGCTGAGCTTGACGCGGACGACCGCACCCCGCACTATGATATAGAATTTGTCTCGGGCGGATATGAATATGAGTTCGAGATAGACGCAAAGAGCGGAAAGATTCTCGAGTTCGACCGCGAGCGCGTGGATAAGAAGCCCGCAGTTGACACATCGAAGTTTATCTCCGTCGAGGAGGCAAAGGCCGCCGCGCTCAAGAGAGCTTCTCTCGACGCTTCAAAGGTCACATTCACCAAAGCTGAGCTTGATATTGACGACCGCACCCCGCACTATGATATCGAGTTCGTTTCCGGCGGATATGAGTATGAAGTCGAGGTCAACGCGAAGAACGGCAGAATAATCGACTTCGACCGCGAGCTTGACGATTCCAAGCCCGCCGACCCCTCGAAATATATCTCTGCGGATGCCGCGAAGAAAGCCGCACTCGACCATGCGGGTCTCACCGAGTCTCAGGTCACGGAGCTCAAAACCGAGTTTGACACCGACTCGCTCACCGCGCACTACGATGTTGAATTCAAATGCGGCGGATTCGAGTATGAGTACAAGATAAACGCAAAGAGCGGAAAAGTTATCTCGTTCGAAAAAGAGAGAGACTAACAGATTTTTATTCAGTCCCGGATGTTGAGTCCGGGGCTGTTTTTATTTGTAAACTTTTTTCGTTTTTCCTTGACTTAAAGCCGACTTCAGGTTCTATAATAAAGTCAAATCAAAGGAGGAATTATCATGAGAAAAGATTTCGGCGCAAAGCCCTTCACCTATCCGCAGCCGGTGCTTATCCTCGGTTCCTACGACAAGGATGGCAACCCCGACGCTATGAACGCCGCATGGGGCGGCATCAGCGGCGGCAATGAGATATCCATGTGCATAAGCGTGGGCCACAAGTCCACGAAGAATATCCTCGAGAGAAAGGCATTCACCGTGAGCATGGCTGACCTCGAACACGCGGCGGCTTGCGATTATGTCGGTCTTGTCTCCGCAGGGAATACACCCGATAAATTTAAAAAGGCGGGATTCCACGCCGTCAAATCGAAATTTGTTGACGCGCCGCTGATTGAAGAGCTGCCCATCGCCGCAGAGTGCAGGCTCAAGAGCTATGATGCAAACACCGGGCGCATGGTCGGCGAGATAGTCAACGTCTGCGTTGACGAGCGCGTGCTCGACGAAAACGGAAACGTCGATGTTTCAAAGGCGCAGCCGATAACCTTCGACCCGTTCAACAACACCTATGTTGTCCTCGGCGAGGCAGTCGCAAAGGCGTTCAGCGCCGGCAACTCGCTCAAATAAAAATATACGCAAAACGCCCCGCACGTTTCCGTGCGGGACATTTTGTTTTTCGGATGTAACTTTTAATATTTTATCGTGAAATCGTTTATTGTTGTCATGCCGACTTTCACCCTCGTGTTCGAGCCGAGCAGATGCGCCGTCAGTTCAATAATAACGGGATAGTCATAGTGAGCATAGACCATGTTGCCGGTGGACTTGTCGAACCGAGCTGAGATAGTGCCGTTGTAATAGGTGAATCTCTGGTCGCTGAGCGAGAGACCGGGATAATCGAAATTCACCATGTCGGCGGTCAGCACGCCGAATGCCGCGGCATAGCCCTTATCGCCCGAGGGATTGACCTCGGTGCCGAAAGTCAGGGTTATCTGATATTCGCTGCCCTTGTCCTCTATCTTTGCGCTCTTGACATCGGATACTGTAAGCTTGCTGACCCAGTCCTTGCCGCCGACGGGGAACACTGCTTTGATATCCTCTTTGCTCGTCATGACGAGATCTTTATCGTCGCGCTTCATGAAAGTTTTCATCGCGCTCTTGCCTATTGCGTCTATCGCCTTGGGCAACTCGGTCTTGTCGGCGTCGTTCTTCGTCTCGGTGTAGTTGCGGGTGACGGACTTCGCCTGATATTTTACCCTGTTCGCGCCGGCGTTGAAATAGGCGATTATCTCGGCCTTAGTCCAGTCTTTTGCATTCTTCGAGGGCGCGGCAGTGACCTGTGCGCTTGTCTCGCCGGGCTTTGCGGGGTCGGCTGACTGAGTCTCGTCCGTCTCGTCCCCCTGCGCGGTGCTGTCCTCGGGCAGGGCGGTCGTGTCTTCAATAATCTGTCCGTCCGCGCTCGTCTGCGCTTCGCCGGTGGTGTCTGCATTTGTTTTTGTGTCGTCCTTTTTGCACGCGCACAGCAGCGACACAAGCAGAACAAGAATCGCCATAACGGCGGCTATCGATCTTTTCATGGATTTTCCTCCTCAGAATTCATATTCACCCGCTCCGACGGTCTGTTTTCTTCCGTCGGGCAGAATTATATCCGCTTGGCAGTTCGACGGGACGGATATTTTATATTTATATCCCCCGTCCGTCTTATTCCAGCGCACAAACATTTTTCCGTATAGGCTGTCATAGCTCGCTTCGGCGAACTCAAAATGTCCGCCCGGGCGCGGAGATATTTTGAATTTATTCTCGCCCTCGACATTTATTCCGCACATCGTGCAGAACAGCCACTCGCACACCGCGCCCTTTGAATAGTGGTTGAGCGAGGCTATACCGCCCTGTGCCGCAGTGCCCTCCCACGACTCCCAGACGGTGTTTGCGCCGTTCTTGGGCATGAACAGCCAGCCAGGCATCTGCTCGTTTTCGAGCAGGCGGTAAGCATATTCAATATCTATATCCGCCAGAACGCTCAGTATCAGCGGAGTTGAGAGGAATCCCGTGCCGAGCCTCCACGAGTAGTTGTCGAGGGCTTTTATGAGCCGCTTTTTCGCATATTCCGTCTGCTTTTCGTCGAGCAGACCGATATAAAGCGGGCGCACAAGCTTCGCCTGGCGGTCGGTGTCTATTGAAAACTTCTTCGTTGAGACGAGCGCGCTGTAGCCCTTTCTCGCCCTCGCCGCATTCTTTTCGTAGAGCCTTCTGTCGTCGTCTTTGCCCAAAATGCGGGCGATATCCGCCATCGCCTCGAGCATGAACACTATGTACGCAGTCGTCTCCTCCGGGTTAGGGTTGACAAAATCCGTAAATTTAAGAGCCTTGACATCGGCGGGTTCCGCCCATTCGCCGTAGGACTGGCGGTAGTTTGAAATATTGCGGAAATTTTTGAGCCCGACGCCCGTCGGCAGGGCGGTCGGATACCACTTGCCGAGGGTCTTTATTTTATATTCCGCGAAGGCGCGCATATTCGGATAGAAGCGCTCGAGAATTTTTCTGTCGCCGTACTGCTTATAGAGCCTGTACGGGATGAACACACCCGCATCAGACCAGCCGGCCGAGCCGTCCATGAATGTCATATAGAAGTCCACGCCGCCGCGCGGGGATATCTGGCGGAAGTTTCCGTTTTTGAGCTGCTCGTCGCACATATCGCGCACGAATTTTTCGGCAAACGGGGCGTAGTCGAAAAGATAGCTCGCGGTTTTGCAGAATATCTGTGCGTCGCCCGACCAGCCGTGGCGCTCTCGGGTCGGGCAATCGGTGGGCAAGTCGGTCGAGTTGCCCTTTGCCGACCACTTTGTCACCTCGACGAATTTGTTCAGCAGTTCGTTTGAGCTGTTGAAAAATCCCGTCTCTTCCATGTCCGAATAGACGGCTATGGCGGTGAAGTCCTCCGGGTCGATATCTATATCCGTGCCGACGCTGACATACTGAAAACCGAATATCGCGAACTTCGTCTTGTAATGATTTTTGCCCTCTTTGCAGATATACTCAACTCTCTGCAGAGGCGTTGTCTTATGCTTGTTCTTGCACTGTATGTTTTCGAGCGTCAGTTCGCCGTCGTGCAGCAGCTCGCCGAATTCGAGAATTATTTTCTGCCCCTCGCGGGCGTTTATCTCAAACTCAACATAGCCCGCCATATTCTGCCCGAAGTCGAGCAGTTTTTTCCCGCTCGGGGTGACGGATAATTGAGGTTTGAAGCGCTCTTTTTCGGCTATCGGGAAATTATTCGACGCGCTCGGCAAAACCTTGCAGACGGTCTCTTTCGCGTGATTTTTATATGACGGGATATTATTTGCGTTGACCCGCTCGCCGTCCTTGTTGTCCGCAAAGCGTATGGCGCCGTCGCTGCTCCAGAGCCACGAGCCGTCGGAGGTGACGGTCTGCACCGTGCCGTCTGTATATTTTATCTCGAGCTGAGCGAGCAGTTTTGTCTCGGTACCATACTGATTTTTGAGCCCCCACGCGCCGACGCTGCCCCTGTACCAGCCGTCGGCAAGCTCGGCGCAGAGCACATTGCTTCCCTCATGCAGAAGTGCTGTCACATCGTAGGTCTGATACTGTATGCGCTTTCTGTATTCCGTGATGCCGGGCGCGAGCGGCATTGAAAAATCAACGCCGTTAATCCCGGCTGAATAGAGTCCGCAGGCGGTCATATAGAGCCGCGCAGATAAAATCGGCTTTTTGCACTCGAACTCTTTTTTGAAGCAGTCGACCGGATAACGCTGTTTTCTGTTTACATTATAGTTTCCTGTTATCCACTTCGCGCTCCAATCTGAGGCGTTTCTGAGCCCGATCTCGAAGAATGTCGGCTCGCTCCAATCGCCCTCAAGCCCGTTTTCGTCCCAGAGCTTCACTTTCCAATTCACTCTCAGGCGCGACGGAGTGTCAAGCGGATACGGAATAAAACTCATCTGTGAAGATTCGACCTTGCCGCTGTCCCATAGAATATTGCCGCGCGTGTCGGAAGCGATTAGTCTATACGCGCTCTGCGCCTTTCCGCCCTCGCAGTTCCACATGAAGCGCGGGTTCTTTATATCTATCCCCAACGGGTTTTTGAGATACTCTGTTTTAAGCTTTAAGGCTTTCATTCTTTCACCTCTTTCGCGCTCATAACTGCAAAGAATTCCCGCTCCATAAACGGAGTCCAGATTTCACGATACCCCGCCTTTGTCGGATGTATCTTATCCGCCATATACAAATTCATATCGGCACTCAAGGCGGCATTCAAATTATCGTCGTTCCACATATCGATAACGGATATGCCCCATTTCTCCTGCGCCGCTTTTAAAGTATCGACCATGGACTGATAACACTCGCTGTCGTAGCGCGGACTTGTATAAAATATTACGGAGCAGTTCCATTTCTCTTTTGAGTAACAGATTATATATTCTATCGCCCCGGCTACGGTCTTTGTGTCGAAGTCATTGAGATTTTTCGACTCTATTATTTTTCCGAGCTCTTTCTTCTGAGACGCGTCGTTGGTCGAGAGCTGGCAGACTAAAAGATCGGCTTTTTCCGCATCGAGCTTTTTGAGACGCGACACATATGAATCAATGCCGGATTCAACGAGGGTCGTGCCGGAGACTGCGCTTTTTATCATCTCGCAGCCGTCGCGCTTTTCAATATAGTCGGCAAACGAAACCCCGCCGGATGCCGAGCCGTAGGTCACGGAAGAGCCGAGGAATATAACGGTCTTGCCTTTTATCGGGTTGTCGGCATTTTCGGGTGTATTATCAAGCGAATACTTTTCGCCGTTGCCCTCGAGCGAAGCGGTTTTTACATCGTGGAGCTTCACAAACGGTCCCCAGCTCCACTGATAGCCGCAGAACGCGAGCCACGCGGCAATGACGGCGACTGCAATCGGAATGATTATCAGAAGTTTCTTCTTCATTTTATTCTGTCGTCTCCCCGTTTCTCTGCTTTATCTCCTCCTGCTCCTTGGCGATATTCTTTTCGACATTCAAAAACAGCAGAAGTATCGCAAGGACTATGCCGGTTATAGTCTCAAGCCCTACGAAAGTAAATGTTATCGCGCTCTTGACGCTCTCCGACTGCACGGCGATGAGCTGACCCGCCGCATTGGTATAGGGCGCGGCATAGCCGGACTTCGAGAGAATGAGATTGAATATACCCGTGCAGATTCCGACGCTCGCGACAGCGATCGTGTTATATATCGACATCGCGATGCCGTCGCACCTGAAGCCGTTTTTCCACTCGACATGGTCGAGCACGTCCGCGAACAGAGCCATGAACACATATGAGCACGGCAGACCGCCGATATTCTTTATAAACTGGCCGATAAGCACTATTACCATATTCGTCGGCGCGAGCCAGCATATAGCCGAGCCGACAGCATAGAAGATAAAGCCGATTGCCGTTAAATTGCGTTTACCAAACTTCTTCGCGAGCGGCCAGACGGCAAAAATGCCGATGCCCATCGGGATGCCGCCGATAACGGAGAGCATGGTCTGGGTCTTGCCGTCGTTATATGTACCGAGGACATAGTTCGAGAAATAAACGAGCGAGATGTTTTTGATAGTCGAGCCGACGGTGAAAATAAGAAAATATATGAAAATTATTATCATATATTTATCGCTGAAAATCGCCCTGAGCTGAGTTACCATTGCGACGCTATCTTTCTTCTGCTCGCCGCCCTCGAGTGTGATGCGCTCCTTGGTGAAATAATACTCCATAAGCGTCAGCGGCAGCGCGATGCACGAGAGAATACTCATCGTAACTATCCACTTTGATTTGTCAACGCCGAGCTGCGGCATGATGAGCATGGGGAAGATGAGCGCGACGATTATGCCGCTCATCATGATAGTCGATATCTGATTGAAAACCGAGAGCGAACCGCGCTGTTCCGTGTTTCTCGTCGAGAGCGGAACCATAAGATTGTGGCTCATGTTATAAATTGTATAAGCGAACGAATAAAACAGATTATACGAGAGCATGACCCATATCACCTGCACCGTCCGATTGCCCGTGGGCACGGTGAAGAGCAATATGCCGGTCACGGCGACAAGCGGCGCGGAGAGCAGCAGCCAAGGGCGCGCCTTGCCCTGTTTTGTGCGCGTGCGGTCGATGATATAGCCCATAACTATATTCGTTATGGCGTCGATTATCTTCGACACTATCGGAAACACCGCGAGGAACGCGCCGCCCCAAACGGTGGTGAGGTTTAGGACATCGGTATAATAGACATTGAGGTAGGTCGCGAGCACGGCGTTTAAAAGCAGCGCGCCGGACGGGCCGAGCAGATAGCCCAGCCACTTCTCCTTCGCCGTAACATCGGGCGAGGTCAGGCGCGAATCAAGCGCCCGCTTTTCGAGCAGTCTGTTCTTCATTTTTGTCTCTCCTTAGCTTTCCGACCCGCTTGACAGATCGGACTGTTTATATTACACTCTTATTATATCTACATCGTGTCGGATTAACAATCATCAGTTTTGTTAATCGCTGCTATGAAACCGACAAAATCATCTGAAAGTGGCGGGATAATATGAACACAAAAAATAACCAGCGCACGAGACTCTCAAAAATATTGCTAAAAAACGCGCTGATAGATTTTCTGGGCGAGAAAGGCTCGGTAGCAAAAATATCAGTAAGAGAGCTGTGCGAGCGCGCCGACCTCAACCGCTCGACTTTTTATGCGCACTACTCCGAGCCGAAAGAGCTGCTCGAAGAGGTCGAAAACGAGCTGCTCGACGCGACTCAGGATCACTTAAAGAAAATAGGCGCGGAAAACGACCTCGGCGCGCACAGATATCTGCTTTCATTTCTAATGTATATCAAAGAAAACGACAAGCCGTTCCGCACGCTGCTTGTCGACTCGGTTGACCCCGCGTTCCGTTCAAAATTCATGCAGCAGTCGATAATTCAGTTTATTGAGAACCTGAACATCGTTTTTCCGAAGGAGCAGGAGCAATATATCTACTCATATATTCTCAACGGCAGCACGGGCGTTATTATCCAATGGATACGCTCGGACTACTGCATTGACGAAAATGAGCTTGTTGATCTGCTGTTTTCGATAAATCAGAGCGCGCTTGTCAATCTCGACATAAAGCCGCGCATATAGTTGAAAGCCTACCAAGCAAGTGGTATAATTGTGAAAACTCGCGCAATAATGCGCAAAATGCAAGGAGACGACAAAAATGAGAGAGAGTAAAATCACGAGGGACGAAGCGTTCGAGCTTCTGAAAAAATACAACAAAGACCCGTTTCATATCCGCCACGCGCTAACTGTCGAGGGCGTTATGCGCTGGTACGCGAAGGAGCTCGGCTATGCGGACGAGGAGGAATATTGGGGCATAGTCGGTCTGCTGCATGACATCGACTTCGAGCTCTATCCGGAGGAGCACTGCAAGAAAGCTCCAGAGCTGCTCAAGGCGGGCGGAGTCGGCGACGACATGATATATTCAATTTGCTCCCACGGCTACGGCATCTGCGTCGACATCGAGCCTGTTCACGAGATGGAAAAGGTGCTCTTCGCGGCGGACGAGCTGACAGGGCTTATCTGGTCGGCGGCGCTGATGCGCCCGTCCAAGAGCGTGATGGACATGGAGGTCTCGAGCCTCAAGAAGAAGTTCAAAGATAAAAAGTTCGCCGCGGGCTGCTCGCGCGACGTTATCCGCACGGGTGCGGAGAGACTCGGCTGGGAGCTTGAAAAGCTCTTCGAGCAGACGATACTCGCCATGCGCTCATGCGAGAGCGATGTCAACAGCTTTATGGGGACTTATCAGGCGTAAAATGAGCAAAAGACTGCCGCAGAATAATATCTGCGACAGTCTTTTTTATTTGTGCTTTATATTCAGTCCAGTGCGGGCTCGGGAGCGAGCGGTGCTTCCGTTGCCGGCTCGGTCACGGGGACTGCCGGCTCCGACGGGATCGGATTTATCGGCTCGTCGGACGGTTTTTCCGTTGGCTTTTCTGTCGGTTTCTCCGTAGGCTTTTCCGTCTGCCTCTCGGTCGGCTTCTCCGTGGGCTTCTCGGTCGGCTCGACTACAGATACATTTATGAGCATCTTTCCGCTCGCCGTTTCCCCGTCGGAGTCTGTAACAGTGACTTCCACTGTGTACATTCCGCTGGTTTTCGGGGTATATGACATACTCTTTTCCGCTTTTTCCGCCACGAGTGCGCCGTTCAAAAATATCTTTATTTTATAAGAAGTATATTTCCCCGTTCCGCCGGAGACGAGCGCCGACGCGTGTATCTGCGGCGCGGCGGTGCCGTTGTTCGACACCTGCGCCGCCGCAACGGCTGCGAGGGTCGGGTTCTTGACCGTCACGGTGCATGAAGCGGTCTTGTTTCCATCCTCGGTCTTTACGGTTATCACGGCGGTGCCTTTCGCCTTTGCCGTGACGCGCCCTGAGCTCGAGACAGACGCTACATTGCTATTGCTGCTCGACCATGTGACTTTCTGATTCGCCGCATTGCGCGGAGCGACTGTCGCCCGGAGCTGCCTCGAATCGCCGACCGTCAGGCTGAGCGAGGACGAGTTCAGGGTAACGCCCGTGACATGGTCGATATATACCGTCACCTTGCAGACCGCCACGCGGTTGCCGTCCTTTGTGGTAACTCTGATATTTGTCGTGCCCTCTTTTTTCGCCACTACTATGCCGCCCGCGACCTCCGCTATCGACGGATCGTCGCTCGACCAGGTGTAGTCCTTGTCATATGCGTCGGCGGGGATAACAGTGGCGGTGAGCACTTTCGTCTGACCGACTCTGAGTTTGGCTTCCGTTGCGCTGAGCTTGACGCCCGTCACGCTCTGGTATTTTTTCTTGCTGTAAAATGTCCTTGTGCCGTTCTTGTTCTTTATCGTCAGAACGCCGTTACTGACGGATATTCCGTAGCTGTCCCAGTCGCTCTTTCTGTCCGCATATCCGCCGCCGGTCGATGACTTCGTATAGGTGCTGAGAGTTGCGATGTCGAAATTAACAGCCTTTATGCCGAAGCGATCGCCCGTCTCGTCGCCGCCATTCTGCGCGGTGTATATTTCAATCGTGGAGTCGGGATTGTTGAACAAATACCACACTCCGCGCGCCTCTCTGTAGCAGGTGCCGGTGTATCTGTCCTTAGTACCGGGAGATTTCACGAATTTCTTATTATTGATATAAAAGCAGTTGCTGCCGAGGATTATTTTATTCGCGCTCAGCGAGCTTTCCCATGAGGCGAACGGCACGGAAATTGAGTTGCCCCAGCTGCCGCCCGAGGATGAAAGCGACTTCGAGGGATAGAGAGCATACGCCGCAACGTTCCCCGAAGACGAGGGCAGCGAGAAGTTATACGAGCGCAGATTCATCCCGCCCGCCGAGCTCGACACATCGACAAATATATCGGAATATCCGTCGAGATACCATCTGCCTGAATATTTCGCCGCGGTCTGCGAATACACCTGAGCGGACGCGTCCGCCGCGGGCTGATTTTCGGACCCGCTCTCGGTCTTTCCCGTAACTTTCCATTTTGCGGTGAGATTCAAATCATCGTTTATGGGCGTTGAGAAATCGAACTCGGTGTCGCCGTTGAACCAGCCCTCGAATTTATATCCCTCGCGCTCGGGAGTCGGCGGCGCAAACGCCGCTTCGCCGCGCTTTATCTCGATTATTTCGTTCTCCCTGCCGTCGCCGTAGCAGAGTACGAGCAGGACTATATCCGTGCCCTCGTCGATGCTGTAGGACGCGACAAGGGTGATGTCCCCAGTTATCGCGGTGTTGAAATCGAACGCCGCGCCGTTATACTGCCACTCGATGAAGGTGAAGCCCTCTTTGTGCGGATCCCACGGCTTTTTGGCGCTCTCGCCGTCGCGGATATGCTGAGTCTTTATCTGCGTTCCGCCCGAGCTGTCAAATGTCACCGTGTGGACTGAGTTTTTGGAGCAGGCGGCAAAAACCGCGAGCGCCGTCAACAGGACCAATAAAACTGCCGTTACCCTCTTCATTGCGATCCCCTTTTCGCTTCGTTATAAGTATCGGTCTGACATAAATATATGCCAAATGTATTTCAAAATAATTCTACTGCAAAATAAATTATTTTTAATCACTCATTAGAATTATATAGTCTCTATGAAAAATATTTTTCATATACTGATTTTTGTTCAAAAATAAAACTGCTATTCATAAAAGAGCGAGCCCCCGGCGAAGAAAAACACCGGGGGTTTGAATTTTGAGTTGTATCAGAGCTCGCGCTCTATCTTCTCCTGCGCCGCTTTCAGTATCGCAGCCGGATCATTGCCGAGGATATCGAGCCCCTCGGCACTGAAAAAGCTGAAGTTCTCAATACCGAAGAACGACTTCGTGACCGTCTTGATATATTCAAAGCCGAAGTCCGTGCCGCCGATATATCCGCCCGAAGTGGTGATATAAATCAGCTTTTTCGCCCTGCAATAGCTTATCGGGACGCCGTCGCTGCCGTAGAGAAAGGTCAGCCCGCCGACGCACAGGGCTTCGATATAGATTTTGAGAAGCGCCGGGAAACTGTAGTCCCAAAACGGCGCGGCGATAACGACAGTATCACAGGCGGCGAACTGCTTCGCGCAGTCATAGACCGGGTCGGAAAAGTCGTTCTTTTCCGCGCTTTCGGCGCGCTTCGCGAGTCCCGCCGCGTCGAGCGGCTTCAAATCCGCGTCGGCAAGGCGTATCTCTTCAATATCGCCGTCAAGGCGGCTGAGTGCGGTTTTGACGAGTGCGAGAGTGCGCGACTCGTTCTCACCGCGCACGCACGAATTGACGAAAAGTATTTTCTCTTTCATTTTTCCTCCTACTTTCACTCTCTGATTATTTCAAAATTCCCGCTGTGAAGCTCTTCGATGCTGCCGCGCTCGTCTGCGAACGAGTAGCCGTCGGGCAGTCTTATGCGCCCGTGAACTCCGCTGTCCGCGGAGATATCGAGTGCTATGCCCTCGAGCGTTCTGCGCCACTTGACACTCACCTTGCCGCCGACAGTCTCATACGAAGCCTCGGCACTGCCGAGCTTTTCAATAAATACGGGCGATATCTCAACCTCCGACGGATCAGCAAGGAAAGGATTGACGCGGATGCCGCCGATATATTCAATGAACCACGCGGAAATATCGCCGAACATATGATGATTGAGCGAATTGGGTCTGTCCTCCTCGCGCAGGAAATCCTCCGGCAATGCAGTAAGTCCGCGCTCGACAAAGTTTCCGTAGGACGGATAGTCCGGGCGGGTTATCATTTTAAAAGCCAGGTCGGCTTCGCCGAAATCTGAGAGCACCCTGAACAGCACGCGCATGCCGAGTATGCCCGCGTCGACATGGTCATCGCGCCGTTTGATTATCTCAAGAAGGCGTTTGAACGCCTCGGGCTTTTCGCCGGGATTGAACACATCGTAATATATCGCCATCGCCTGCGAGGTCTGGCAGGAGCCTATCGCAGTCATAGTGCCGAAGTCTATCAGATGCCGTCTGACCGCGTCTCTTATCTCATTATATAGCTTTTCGCAGAACTCGCGTTCGAGCGAAAGTCCGAGCTGCGAGAAAATATAGGCGGCTTTCTTGAGAATACTCATGCATGTCACGCTGTCCGTAAATTCGAGCGGCGATTTGACCCTCGTCACCGGGCACCAGTCTCCGAGCCCAATAGCTACAAGCCCGCGCGCGTCGCGGCGGCGCGAGATATACTCGCAATAGCGGAATATCGCCGTCGCGTTCTCTTCGATTATCTTTCTGTCGCCGCGCAGGACGTAGCAGAAATACGGAATATACGTCAGCGCAGCGTCCCACGCGGGGCCGTTGCCCCACTCAAATCCCCAGCCGCCCGTCGGCACAATGCCGGGCAGCGCACCGTCCGCACGCTGAGCGGCGCGGATATTGCGAAGCCACTCGCGGTAGCTGTTGACGGCATCGAGATTCATCAATATGTGCTCGGCGGAGAGAGCGGCGTCGCCCGTCCAGCCGTTTTTCTCGCGGTGCGGGCAGTCGGTCGGGAAATAATAGAAATTCGAGAGATCGGAGTTTCTTGTCATCGCCTGAAGTTTATTTGTCATATCGTCGGAGCAGACGAACGAGCCGATCTCGCGCAGAGCTGAGTTCTGCACAACAAAAGTCAGAAGATCGGAGGTCGCCTCCTGCTCGGTTATGCCGAGCACCACGCAGTATCTGAATCCGTGATAAGTGAACACGGGCTCAAAAGTCTCTTCGCCCTCGCCTTTAAGTATGTACACATCGCGCTGGGAATATCCGGCGGGATAGAAGCAGATGTTGCTCGTGTCCGGCTCGCCGTCGGGCGCAAAATATTCGCCGAACTGCAGATCGATTTGCCGCCCGCGCTCGCCGCTTATCCTGAGCTTTACCGTGCCCGCCGAGTTCACGCCGAAATCGTATAAAAATCCGTCGCGCTCGCCGCTCGCGATTTTTTTCGCCTCTTTGACAACGTCGCCGCGGGTTATGTATTCCTTGAGCCTGCATTTTCTTATCAGAACCGGCTTTATCTCGCGCACGGGCGCTATCGGCTCCGCCTCGCACAGGCGCTTTTCGCCGCGCGGGGTCTCCGCAGGCAGGGCATTTTTCCAAGCGCTGTCGTCAAAGTCCGGCTCTGACCAGCCGGGAATTTCAAGGCGCGCGTCGTAGTAGCAGCCGCAGCGCAGGTCATCGAAAATGACCGGGGAGGGCGCAGTTTTGACCGAGCCGTCAGCCTCGAAAATATCAATTCCGCCGTCAATATATTCCGTCGAGACGCAGAAAGCCGTGCGCGGCGCGCCCCTGAAGGCGGCGATATCAAAGTCCCAGATCTGACCGCCCGGCGCGTTCTGCATTCCGTTGCCGAGCATTATGCCGAGAACATTTTTGCCCGGCACGAGGCACTCGGTTATGTCATATTCGTCGTAATAGACAAGATCGTCGGGGTTCGAGATATACGGAGCCAAAATGCCTTTAGTCAGCCTCTGCCCGTTGACATAGAGCTCATAAAATCCGAGTCCCGTCAGCGTAATAACGCACTTTTTGACTTCGCCGTCTATCTCAAAAGCCTTTCTGAAATAGGGCGCGGGGACATGGGATGTATAGGTTGTATAATCATAGCCCGCACAGATAAATTTTTCCGAAAACATAACAGCACTCCTTTACGCTAATATCATAACCGAGGACGGAAAAAACTGCAACAGATTTTTTCTTGGCTTTAAGGGGTTCGGTATGATATAATCGACTCAGAAACCGACGGAGGTATTATCACGGCAAAGACAGGCAGCAAAAAGCGGAAGATAACAATATGCATCGTTTCGATAGTCGCAGTCATTGCGCTGCTTTTCGGCGCGTGCGCCGTCTATCTCGGCGACTACTATCACGCGATAACGCCCGCAGGTGAATCATTCGGGCTTCAGGACGGCAGCTCCCTGACCGAGACAATCAAACTCGACAACGGTAATATAGTCTGCAAGAGCGAAAATGCGACAAAGGGACTGATATTCTATCCCGGCGGCAAGGTCGAATACACTGCATATCTGCCGCTCATGGAGTCGCTCGCACAAAAGGGCATACTGTGCGTGCTCGTCAGGATGCCGTTTAACCTCGCGGTATTAGATGTCAACGCCGCAGACGGCATACGAGAGATGTTCCCCGAAATTACCGACTGGTACATAGGCGGCCACTCCCTCGGCGGCTCGATGGCGGCGGCGTATCTTGAAAAACATCCTAGCGATTTTAAAGGTCTGCTGCTCCTCGCCGCATATTCAACCGCCGACCTTTCGAACGAAAATATAAAGACGTTGTCAATTTACGGCAGCAATGACGGAGTGCTCAACCGCGAAAAATACGAGCAGTACCGCAGCAACCTCCCCGAGCTTACCGAATATATAATCGACGGCGGATGCCACGCGTATTTCGGCGTTTACGGCAATCAGGACGGCGACGGCACCCCAACGATAGACAACGCCCGTCAGATAAAACTGACGGCGGATGCGGTTGCGAAGTGGGTTGGGTGAAGCTCACAGCGTGTCCGTTCAGATAAATCCACGATATAAAAATATACCCCGCTATGCATTTTTCGGCACAGCGGGGTTTGTTATTGGAGTTTTGTTCGTGATGTGTGGAGAACCTATGAAGTTATTTTCGTTTTTTCTCACTCGGCGTTTTCATTGGGTCAGGCCAGTTAACAACATTGCTTCTGAAAAATATCCGCACAACCTTCGGGCTAAGCTCTTTAACATGCCGCCCGACATAGATACTTGCCAGAATGGTCAGCATTACCAAAAGCCAAACCGCAATCATTACGGAAACAAAAACAGACAGGGGCTTTTTCTCTTTTGCCCTATTTATGGAAATTGTCTTTTCAAGCGTGACCAGCTCTTTGCCATCGCTTTCAACGGTATATACGGCATAATATCCTACAGAATCTTTATCGGGATCTCCGCTTTCAATAAAGCCGAGCGTCAGTGTACCGCCGTTTCTGTTGTCATCAAGGAATTTGTCGGCGTCAGGTATCAATTCTTTGTAATATGGTATACAATAATATTTTTCACCACCGTTATACAGCAGGAGCCTTTCGCCGCGAACTTCGCATCGCTCAAAGGTGACGGTGGAAACCCTAAGCTCATTTTCGGTAGGAGCATCGGACTTTGCGCCATATAGACAAAGTCCGATAAGAATCGTCAAACACACCGCTATAATATAGCTGCATACAAATTGTTCGGAGTCCTTAATGTTTCCCTTGAATATATCATCTTTCGGTCTCGGGACGATCGGAATATCCGTTTGATGGGCACGGTAATATCCCGCCTCGGCACAGCGAAGAAATTCTTTCCTGCCGACCGCCATGCTGTCAATATTAAACTTTTTCTCGCCCGCAAACAACTTTACATCTTTTTCTATAACTATTCCGGTAAGCTCATCATATCGGCAAGCGTGCTTGATGCCGAAAAAGTTTTTATAGACAAGCATTTCATTGGTATAATATATGCGCTGATTAAAATATACGATAACAAGTGCCAGCCCCGCCAACGAAAATATGCCGAATATTACGGCAAAGGCCGGTAAATGGGCGGGGAAAACGCAAGAGCAATCATAACGGCAAACTCAACTGACCCGACAACTAAAAATACTTTCGGCATCGTCACACGCCCGGCCTTGGCTTTCTCTCTTTGCGCCGCATTCATTATAAGATTTCTCGCTACTTGTTTAACCGCATCATTTTTCAGATATTTTGACATATATTTCACCTCCGCCCTAGAAATACAGTAATTATACAACAGAGATTAGGTTTTGGCAATAAAGCGCAGGATGTTGTCGGCGGAACAATTAATCCGCTGCCTTTTTTGCTATTCCCTGCTCCAAGTCGCTGACTTCGTCTCTCAGCGCAGCAATCTGCTCCGGGTACGGATTTTTCTGAGCCGCGATTGCTTCCAGTTCTTTGATTGAAGCTCTCAGCTTTTTCTGGTTGTCTTCAATTTGCTCTTTTTGCTTTGAGAACGAATCAAAGAAATTATACAGACGCCGCGCATTTCCCGAGACGGATTGACCGACCTCCAAGCGGTATACAGTATCAAGACGTTTGAGCGAAAGATACGGCTTCTTTTCATCCTGATTTTCCGGCACGGATATTGCAAAATCCATTACAAATAGATCGTCGGGCATCGGCTCTTCTTTGCGAATCACGCTCTCGGAGAGGAAATCTTTTATCTTACCGACCTCCCGCTTATATTGCTCGCGGGAAAATCCAAGCAGATATTCCTCGTTTTTAACCGTATTGCGCAGATGGACATCAAAATCGGCAAGCATTTTCTTCTTCTCTTCAACCGACCTGTTCGCATCGTTAATGCTTTTTTCAAAAGCGGAGGACAGAATCTCCGTGTGCCGCAGCTCGTTCTGCTTCTCGGCGAGCGTCTTCATAAGGGGCTCGGAAATGGACAGAGCTTTTACCTGAGCATATGTCAGCACATTTTCTTCGAGATCGGACGCCGAGCGCTGATAAGTTGACCCGCTCAGGAACTGCGAGATAAATCTCTGCTTCGTCTCCAGAATCTGCCACGAATATGAATCGAAGCTGCCCTTTGTGATATAGCGAAAAATCCGTATCTCTTCGTTCAGGTTTCCTTTGCGCATGATTCTGCCCTCGCGCTGAACCATATCCGCAGGACGCCACGGGGCATCCAAATGATGCACCGCCTTCAATTTTGTCTGCACATTTGCGCCTATGCCAAGCTTGAATGTCGAGCCGATAAGCACGCGGACGATTCCTCTGTTGACCTTTTCATAGAGCGCGACTCTCGTCGCCTCCGATGTGTAGCTGTGGACGAAAGCTATCTCCTCCTGCGGCATGCCTCTTTCCACAAGAAGGCTCTTCATTTCGGCGTAGACATTGAACTGTCCGGTTTTCGGCGTGGAGTAATCACAGAAAATTATCTGTGCGCAGCCGGGATATTCCTCATATATTTTCATCACCTGCTCGGCACATACATCCGTCTTTCTATAACGGCTCTCCGGCAGTTCGTCGCAGCCGACCAGACGCAGATCAAGCGCCGCCTTTCTCCCGTCCGTGCTGACCTTCAGCATGTTGTCATAGCCCTTGTCTATCTTCTTCTTGCGTATTTCTTCCGTGCGCTCACAGAGCTTATTCATATATTCCTGAAGCTGCGGGCTTTTCTCAAGTAAAATATCGTCATAGCCGTTGAATTCCGGCAGATCTCCGCTGCCGTTCACGGCATAAAAGCACGCGATATTTGCAAACAGCCTGGAAAGCTCCGGGAGATTGAAAAAGCGCGCAAATCGCTTGACTATCCTGAAATTCGAAGTATCCACATCGATTTCGCACACATATTCAGGCTGGGCGAATGACTTGACCCAATTGTCGAACACATCCAGATGGGCTCTTCTCATGACATCCGGCTGAAGATACATCTGCATGGCATAGGCGTCGGAGATTGAGTTGCACAGCGGCGTGCCGGTTGCAAAAACTACGCCGCCCCCGTTGTTCTGCTCCTGAACGCAGCGCACTTTTCGCTGCATATGCAGGCACTTCTGCGAGCCCCTGAGATTTATTCCCGCTATATTTTTCTGCCTCGAGTCGATCGGAATGTTCTTGAAATTATGAGCCTCATCGACAAAGAGGGTGTTTATCTCCAATTTGTCGAATGTGACCTCGGTTCTTGTACTCTGCATCGACATGATAAGCTGATGTGCGGTTTTGCGTATTCCCTCCTCAACCCTGTTCAGCTCCTTTCCCAACCCAACGGCCTGGCGCAGGAGCGCCATCATATCCTCGAGCTTTGACAGATCATCCTCCATCTGAGTCAGGACGCATTCGGACGAAAGCGGTATCATTTCAAAGCAGCTGTACGCTATGATGATTCCGTCATAGTCCCCGTTTACAATTTGATTTAAGACCTTTTGGCGCACATCCGGCTGAAATGTGCCGGGATTCACGGACAGCAGCTTCGCCTTGGGATACATTGTCTGAAAAATCAGCTCCCACTGTCCGACAATGTTGTTCGGCACGACGAACATATTCTTTCTGGACAGCCCCATCTGCCGCATCTTCATCGCTGCGGCAATCATGATATATGTCTTTCCCGCGCCGACATCGAATGCGAGCAGCGTGTTTTTCTCGTTGATTATTCTCTGAACGGCGTCCTTTTGATACGGATAGAGTTTGATTTCTTCGCTCATCTGCGGGAACGACAGGTTGGCGCCGTCATAGTGCTTTACGCAGAGTCCGCCGAATATTTTGTTGTAGCTCTCCTCAACATCCCAGCGCCTGTCCTCGTCTTCCCAAAGCCATTTTCTGAACAATTCGAGAATCTTGTCCCGCTTTTCGAGAATCAGAACCGTCTCTTTCTTTGTATCGCGGCGAATCTCGCGCATGTTGAGCATCGACTCAAAGATATACAGCGCATTGTACTGCGGTATCCCGTATTCAAAATCAATCCTCGAGAGGCCGCTGTAATACCCCTTATCCGGGATGAACCAATAGCCCGTATTCGGTTCATAGTTGACAAGATTGTAATTCTGCCTTCCTTTGGACTCCCAGATTTCATACCCGTTTATCAGATAAAAAATAAACTCGTTGATTATTCTCCTGTCCATCCACGGGACTCCGGGGGTTGCTTCTATATCTTTATATTTAATAGTATGTTCAACCGAGCTTACTCTTTCTCTCCCCGGCTTTTTGTATTTGTAGACCTTTGCTTCTTTCAGCTTTCTCGCCTTTGCATAGAGCTCAATCCAATGGTCGAGGGTGAACTGCTGCAGATCCTGCTCCGAGAGAGTGTCTATCATCTCCGACACCGGCATTTCGCAGTAGATGCTGCTATCTTTTGCTTCGCCGCTTACCGTAGGGTCGCCTATACCCAAAGTGTCATAATCTCTGTGGAGCAGCTCATACACCACGCCCTCATGGATTTTTTCCTGCAGCTCTTTGCTCTCCTGCGTTTCGGCAAGGTAGCGCACTATATAGTCCTTGCTCTTATAAGTCATCAGGGGCACATTCAATCTGCTGAGTATGTTGTTAAGCTCTGCCTTCCACAGTATGCGAAGCTGTTTTTCAAGCCTGGGCGAACCGTATTTCGGCTTGCGTTTGAGATTTATCCCATCCTCGCAGACAACAATAATCCCCCAGTTATCGGGAATCTTCGCGCCCGCAGAAGCGCCGTGCCTCTCGCCCACTACGAGATAGTTATAGTCGAAATACTGCTGATAATACTCCACCTGGCGCGGCAGCCTGCGATAGCTGTCGCGGTCGCTCTTGATTTCAAATCCGGTCAAGCAATCGCTGACCAGCATCACATCACAGACCGATTCGCCGATGCTTTTCTCCTGATAAATACGCCCTTCCGGATAGTTCGCCTGCAGCCACTCTATCAAAATGCCGCGGATTGCTTTATCGTCCATTTTTTGTCGCCTCCTGAGGCTCATCATAGCACGGAGGATGTCCCATTTTTGTCACATCGGATATCAGATGTCACGAAGAAATAACGCAAGCGCGAAACCGCATTAAATTTTCACGACTGCCGGAACTTCAGATATGAGCCGACCTGAGATATAGCTTTTCCGAAGTCTGGATCGCTGCGGAGCTTCACGCGAAGAGATTTCATAAAGCGGCAGCTTTCGGGGAGCTCTTCAACGCATATCCTTGCCCGATACAGCGGCGAGAGATACTGCTTTATGCCACAGGCACTCTCGGAAATATAATTGCCGTGCTTCAACGCACCATGACCGATGCGCCCGTCAAAAACCGGATACATGCACCGAACGCCGCAGCAGTCGTCGCCAACCTCGGTCAATATGCAATAATGCACGCCGTCCGTATACGGCGAACAGTCGATTTTCAAAATATCTCCCGGGCAATACGGCACCGGCAGATTCAGATCCGCCGATCTCTCCCCGAACGCCTCCTCCGCCCGAGTATAATATTTAGTTTTTCCGCGACGGCCGTAATTGTGCAGAAAATACTGAATCTCTCCATTCGGCTCGGCGATATAAATATACTCCGTCCGCATAAATCCGCCGCTCTCCGATGCATCCGACCGCCGATACAGCTTCATCTCCCAGTACATATGACCCCAATCGCAGTCACTGCACTCCGAAACATATTCGCGGATTGCCCTTCGCGCAGACTCCGCAGATGCCGCATAATAAGCGCCGTCAACAAAGCTGTCAACGCCGCATCTGCGCAGCACAACGGACAGCACGGTTTCGTTGCCGCTGTTCTCAAGAGCCGCCGTTGCGGAATCCAGAGCGGCAATATAATCGGCAACTTTATCCGGCTCTCTGCGCAACTCCGCACTGTTTTTCAGCTTTTCAAGCAGCGCCCGCTTCTCAGCAAGTCCTATAGGCGCGCCGGCAATAATATTCGCATAGTCAAATTCACAAAGCCTTTCCGGATTTGACAGCAGATACTCCAAAAGCTCCGGTGATTCCAGAAGATTTAAAATTTCTTCTCTCAGTGTAAGCATACTCTCATCCCCCAAAATATCCGGCCGGCAAAAGCCACTTAGCGATATAATAAATAATAGCAGGCCCCATGTACCGCATATAACCCACAGCAATATTCGGTTGTGCGGAAAACAAAAAAGCGAGTGTCCATAACTCAAATCTGTTATGAACACTCGATATGGTCCGAGTGACAGGGTTCGAACCTGCGGCCTGATGGTCCCAAACCACCCGCGCTACCAACTGCGCCACACCCGGTTATATTTATATTTTAGTTTGCTTCCTGCTTATTAGCTTTCCGCTGTCCGTCCGCGGCGCTTCCCTCAGAAACATAGTCGCATAATACAGGGGTCCCAAAAAGGCTTGCCTTTTTGGGGAGAGGACGAGGCGCGCAATGAATGAATTTTCGCCAAAGGCGGAAACGAATGATATGGAGCTGCCGAGGACGATGGTGCGCTCGCTCCGCTCCTTGTTTCTTCACCTCGGAGCAATGCCTCTATCCGCCCCCGGCGGCGGCATTCCTCCTCGCCCAACTGCGCCTGAATCACTCGTGATATTTTACCTTTTTTAGCTTCGTTTGTCAATATAACCGCTTGCCGTCGGGTTCATTTTCGGCAAATGTTGCCGTTCGTCCCATAAAATATGCCTTTCATACCGCTCTTATTTATTTTTTAGAAAAGCATGCTATAATTTGGCTCATATGAAAGGAGAATGACAATGAACGAAAAAATCGCAAAAATATTTGCAGCGGTGTGCGTCGTGTGTGCGATGATCGCCATGGCAGCTTGTAACTCCGGCGGCTCCGATCTGCCCGCCGACGAACCTGACAGCGCACAAAGTTCGGAATATGTCGGCGAAATTTCCGAAAGCAATTCGGTCAGCAACACACAAACTACTGTAAACGATACAACGCAAAAGGCAAATGCGGCAACCGTCAAAAACACAGTCGACGACCGCGCGCTGTACGAAGCCTTTCTGAAAACCAAGTCGTGGCAGACCTCCGTTTCACGCCGCGTCGAAACTGCGAGCGAATATGAGTATGACTACAACAACTTCAAGTGCGGAAAATATTACTATGACCTCGACGGCGACGGCAGGCTTGAGCTGTTCATTTGCCTGAGCTATCAACGGGGCGAGCTTCAGTACAGCTTTCCGTACATTCTCGACATAAAGGGAACTACGGTCTTTTGCGCATATGAATTTCAATCCACCTGCCCGGTAAGATATTCCGATCACATAACTCTTCTTCAAGGCACTGATAAAAACTACTATTTCATCATCGACTCGAACGACGGCGGAATATACGATGCGGCGGGAAAATACCGTTACTGTGATGGCAAGCTTATACATATAGACAGCGTACACGCCTATAACACCACCGGCTCCCTCGAATCGGGTTATCCCGCCGTATATTATGTCAGCGGCGGCGCAGACCTGTATTTGAACAATGTCATTAAGGACTGGAAATCAGGCAGCGGAGACGCGGTCGAAAGCGTTGACGAAAACACATATGAGACCCGCAAAGATGCCCTCTATAAAGGAACCGAAATAGTATACTACTACAGTTAATATTTTTCCGTAACCTGACAAGCGGGCGGTGAATACTCTGTAATATGACTTTTCGGGAGGCGTATTATGGGTAACATCAGCTATTTTCTCGGGTGCAGCTCACCCGAGGGGTTTCACTCATTTTTCGACGAGCTTTGTCCGACTCATTCGGGCGGGTATACATATATAATAAAGGGCGGTCCGGGCACGGGCAAATCGAGCCTGATGAAACGGATAAACTCCGCCCTGATAGACGCGGGGATAGAGCCGGAGCTGATATACTGCTCATCCGATCCCGCTTCGCTCGACGGCGTATACGCGCCCGCGCTCAACTGCTGGATAGCGGACGGCACTTCCCCGCACACGCTCGAGCCGAAATATCCGGGTGCCGCGCAGGAGATAGTCGATTTAGGCAGATTCTGGGATAAAAATATTCTGCGTTCGCGCGCGGATGAGGTCATCGCGCTGACCGACGAAAACGCCGCGTGCCACCGCAGATGCAGGCGTTTTCTCGAAGCGAGCGCCCTGCTGCGCGAGGATATACTGCGCCTGACGCTCGGCTGCACGGACACGGCAAAAATCAAACGCGCGGCTTCGCGCATCGCGTCGCGCGAGTTCGGCAGGCCGACCGGTCGCATCGGCGAAGAGAGTCACAGAATGATATCCGCCGTCACTCCGGACGGGATAACTTTCTTCGGTGAGACCGTAAGACAGCTCTGCGAGCGCATATATATCATCGAGGACGATAACATCGCGAGCTCCGCAGCCCTGCTGTCACTGCTTCGCGGATACGCCCTCTCCGGCGGTCATGACATAATCACGAGCCCGTCTCCCCTTTCACCGGACGGCGAGCCCGAACATCTGCTCATCCCCGACCTGTCGCTCGGCTTCGTGACCTCAAACAGGCTGCATCCCGCGGAGTTTGACGGCGCGGCGAAGATAAACTCCTCGCGCTTCACCGATCGCGCCGCGCTGCGCCGGCATATGTCGCGGCTGAACTTCACCAAAAAAGCCTACGGCGAGTTTATCGGCGAAGCAATAGCCTCACTCGAGAGCGCAAAGAGTATACACGACGACCTCGAGAGCATATATATCTCCGCCATGGACTTCTCGCACATGGATGAGCTCGCGAAGAGCATTGCGGAGGATATATTGAAGAGAAAAATATAAAAAAACGGGCGTCCGCATAACGGACGCCCGCGTCAACTCTGGAGAAAATTATTCGCCGACAACGTTGACAGCTCTGAGCTTGCTGGAATCCTTGGGATCCGGCTCGACCTCGAAGGTGACCTTCTGACCCTCGGTGAGAGTTCTGTAGCCGTCTGCAACGATAGCGGAGAAATGTACGAAAACATCGTCGCCGCCCTCATCGTTAGCGATGAAGCCAAAACCTTTTTCTGCGTTGAACCATTTGACTGTACCCTTCATTGTGGTACCTCCGTGAAAAAATTTGCATTCTATATTATATGTTGTGCAATGGACTCGCACATTTTTGTGAACCATCAAACGGTCAATGGCTTACAAAAACATGCGAGTCCACAGAAACATTTGTCAGAATACGCATTAATTATATATTCACATTGCGCTTTTGTCAAGAGCGATTTTGTCGAATAAAAAGAATAATAGATAAAAATTTATAAATTTTTAATTGACATTTCCTCTTTTGCGGAGTATGATAAATACACATCCATTGGGGAGTAGCTATGGGCAAAAGCCCATCTCGCTGTCACCAACCGTCGTGCAGGTCGTGATAACCGACCGAGCCCGGCTGGCAGCAGACATATGCGTTGAATGCGTTTGAGGCAAGACCTTTGGCAGACATGGTCTGTCGAAGGTCTTTTTTGTTTAACCGAAAGGGAGGCATAAAAATTGAAGTACTATCTTGAAGACGTCCGCGAGGTGTTTAAGCGGACGGAGAGCTCGGAAAACGGACTTTCGCAGTCCGAGGCCGAACGCCGTCTTGAGAAATACGGCAAAAACAAATTGGCACAGGCAAAGCAGAAATCGCTCGTCAGGCGGTTTTTTGAGCAGCTTGCCGACCCGATGATAATCATCCTTATCGTCGCCGCGGTCATATCCGCCGTGACGACAGTCTATGAGGGCAAGGTCTCCGGCTCGCCGTCCTTCCCTACGGACACCGTGATAATCCTCGCCGTTGTGCTCATAAACGCGGTGCTCGGCGTTTTGCAGGAGAGTAAGGCGGAAAAGGCTATCGAGGCGCTTCAGGAGATGAGCGCGGCGACCTCAAAGGTCATTCGCGAGGGCAGGATAATGACTGTCAAGAGCGAAGATCTGACCGTCGGCGATATCGTGGTACTTGAGGCGGGCGACGCCGTTCCCGCGGACTGCCGCATATTCGAGAGCGCCAGCCTTAAAATAGAGGAGGCTGCGCTGACGGGCGAGAGCGTGCCCGTGAGCAAGATTATCTCCGTTCTCGGCGCGGGCGACGGCGGCGATATTCCGCTGGGCGACAGAAAGAACATGGCGTATATGGGCAGCGCCGTTGTCTACGGACGCGGCAAGGCCGTTGTCACCGACACGGGCATGAATACCGAGATGGGCAAGATAGCCGACGCCATAACAAAGGCGGAGGACGGACAGACCCCGCTCCAGAAAAAGCTTGCGGGACTCTCTAAGACTCTCACCTTCCTCGTGCTTGGAATCTGCGTTTTCATCTTCGCGTTCTCGCTGTTCATGGAGCGCTCCACTCTCGCGGGCGGCGATCCCGCGCTGATATTCAAGAGCGTTATCGACGTGTTTATGGTAGCCGTCAGCCTCGCCGTTGCCGCCGTTCCCGAGGGACTTGCGGCGGTGGTCACTATCGTGCTGTCGATAGGCGTTACGAACATGTCGAAGAAAAATGCGGTTATCCGCAAGCTCACCGCTGTTGAGACGCTCGGCTGCGCGCAGATAATCTGCTCTGACAAGACAGGCACTCTCACGCAGAATAAGATGACCGTCGTCGATCATTACGGCGACGAAAAGCTGCTCGCAAGAGCCATGTCCCTCTGCTCCGACGCGCAGGAGGATTCCGACGGACTCGTGATCGGCGAGCCCACGGAGGCGGCTCTCGTCAGCTACGCGATAAGCCTCGGGATGCACAAGGGCGATTTGAAAGCAGACAGCCCGAGAATCGGCGAAGCTCCGTTCGACTCCGGCAGAAAGATGATGTCCACCGTCCACAAGACACCGGACGGCATTATTCAATACACAAAGGGTGCTCCCGATGTTGTCGTCGATCTCTGCACCCACGCCTTTATCGACGGAAAAATCGTTCCGATGACCGACGAGATAAGGGCAACAATAGCCTCGGAAAACAAGAGGATGGCGGATAAGGCTCTGCGCGTGCTCGCGGCGGCGATGAGAAAATACGACTCCGCGCCCGACGATTTTTCGCCCGAGGCGCTCGAGCATGACCTGATATTCATCGGCCTTACCGGCATGATAGACCCCGTTCGCCCGGAGGTCAAGGCGGCTATCGAGGAGTGCCGTGGCGCGGGTATAACCCCCGTTATGATAACCGGCGACCATAAGGACACCGCCGTTGCGATAGCCTCCGAACTGGGCATACTCACCGATCCCTCACAGGCAATAACCGGCGCGGAGCTCTCCGCGATGAGCGACGAAGAGTTCGCGGACAGAGTCGAAAATATATATGTATACGCACGCGTGCAGCCCGAGCACAAGACGAGAATAGTCAACGCCTGGCGCTCAAAGGGCAAGATAACCGCCATGACGGGCGACGGCGTCAACGACGCGCCGTCGATAAAGAGCGCGGATATCGGAATAGGCATGGGCATAACCGGCACGGACGTCACAAAGAATGTTGCAGACATGGTGCTCACGGACGACAACTTCGCGACCATTGTCAACGCCGTCGAGGAGGGGCGCAGGATATATGACAATATCCGAAAGGCCATTCAGTTCCTGCTCGGCTCGAACCTCGCGGAAGTGCTCGCGATATTCACCGCAACGCTTCTCGGCTTCACCATTCTCAAAGCGCCGCATCTGCTGTTCATAAACCTCGTCACCGACTGCTTCCCGGCGCTCGCGCTCGGACTCGAAAAGGCGGAGAGCGATATCATGCGCCGCCGCCCGCGCGATCCGTCGGACGGAATATTTGCAGGCGGGCTCGGCTTTGATGTGCTCTATCAGGGCCTGCTGGTCACCGCACTGACCCTCGCGGCGTTCTTCATAGGCGAACGCTTTGAGACCGGTCACTGGGCGTTCATGAACATCGCCGAGTGCGAGCAGGGCATGACGATGGCATTCCTCACCATGTCGATGTGCGAGATATTCCACTCGTTCAACATGCGCTCGCAGCGCGGCTCGGTCATAAAGATGAGCCTTCGCGGCAGTCACAACATGCCGCTGTTCGGCGCGATGGTAGCGTCTCTCGTGCTGACTACGGCGGTTATTGAGATACCGTTCCTCGCAAACGCCTTCGGCTTCACTCCGATAGGCTTCGCCGAATATGCGACATCGCTCGCCCTCGCGTTTTCGATAATCCCGATAGTCGAGATAATCAAGGTCGTTCAGCGTGCCGCAGCGAAAAGAAAAGCCTCCAAATAATATAATAATTTGACATCGCGCCCGGCACATTCCAGCTCAATGAGCTGCTCATTTCCGCAGGTCTCTCGGTCTCCACTATCCCGGTGTTCGAGATAGGCAAGGCTATCAGACGCGCGGCAGAGCGCAGAAAAGAAAAGAAAGCTGCGTAAAAATTGATATAATGCATCCCCTGCACCGAGAGGTGCGGGGGATGTTTTTTGCGGTTGATTTCTGCAGATCGGAGCGCTGAGGTGTCTGTACTTTCAACGCAGCCACATCGTGTGACCGTTTTATTGGACTCTGCTCTTGCGGAAAGTGTATATTTCCCGAAAATCATTGTGCGCATTCAAACAGGTGCTATACTGAACTAGAGATAGGCGTTACAGCTGTATCTCGGGGAGGCGTACCATGACAATTCTTAGGATACTTTTGTTAGCCGCTATAATTATTGCAGTAGATGTTTTGATAACTGCCGTTCCTCTCAGCATATGGGTCAGGCGGAACGGATGCAAGACGGCAACAAAGGTTTATTTTCTCAAATCCAATGTTTCGAGCGGCGAAACTTTTCAATATGTACTGTCGGCTCTTCGGCGCATTGATTGCATTTAAATAAAAAGAGTGCGTGAAAACCGCGGCTATATAAAAGTAAAGCTCCGGCACAAAAAGCCGCGCTGCAAGTGCAGAATTAAATTTTGTATCACAAGCGACGGATTGGTCGCACTGTTTCCTACTTTATCCTGTCCGCCCGTTACCGACAAAATATGGGATATTTTCTTAACGGAGTTTTTATCTTCCGGAGTAGTTTTTCGCAATGTTCAAAAGGCTTGCGACTGTGTCAAAATGATATATGCTTCGTTCAAATCTCCGGAATATGTCACTGAGACTGTATACGAAACGGAATATTATCCGAAAGTCATCGGTTGGGAAAGCCGGACGACGGAGAGGCATATAACGAGCAAAGCGAGCAGCCGTGATGTAATAATACTGTTCAGCAACGGACGAATCTACTCCGGATTGCTTGAAACCAAGAGCAAGCTGTATAAAGACGCTGTGAAGTTTTCAAATCAGCAGCGGCTGTCAAAATAATATAAACAGGACTGCGAACCGCCGCAGTCCTTATTTTTATTTTGAGATAAACAGCCCCGATGTGACTAAAACATACTATTTTTATATCCTTTTACAAGTGCAAACTGCGCTCAATTTGTTTATATAACGTTAATGAATATATTTTTATTTTTTTGTTGAAATCTATAGTAATGTATGCTATAATTTCTTCAAAACTGTGGTTAATTTTTATGCAGTAAATCTAAACGCGCAGCGGCGCTTTGATAAGGAGGACTTTTTTTTGAAAGCCTATAACGCGAAAGACATCAGAAATATCGCCATAGCAGGTCATGGCGGCAGAGGAAAAACAACCCTTGCGGAAGCAATGCTCTACACCGCGAAGGCTACCGACAGACTCGGCAGAGTCGCCGACGGCACCACCGTGCTCGACTTCGACGCCGAGGAGAAGAAGAGAAAGGCCACGGTTTCAACCGCTGTTGCCGCTATCGAGTGGAACGGCGCGAAGATAAATATAATCGACACTCCCGGTCTTTTTGACTTTGCAGGCGGCATGAGCGAAGGCATCCGCGCGGCGGACAGCGTGCTCATAGTCACCGCGGCGGGCTCCGGCTTTGACGTCGGCGCAGAGAAAGCTCTCAAGGCGGCGAACGCCAGAGGCATTTCGAGAATGTTCGCCATCACCCGCTGCGACGCGGACAATACAGATTTCTATAAAACATTTGCAGCTATAAAAGACGCAGTCGGCGGTGCTATCTGCCCCGTTATCGTCCCCTATATGGACGGCGGCAAGGTTGCGGCATATGTCAACCTCGCGTCCCGCAAGGCTTTTGACTACAGCGGCGGCGAGAAGAAAGAGGTCGCAATGCCCTCCGACCCGCAGCTTGACGAGATGCTCGATATACTTACAGAAGCAGTCGCTTCGAGCGACGACGAGCTGATGGAGAAGTTCTTTGCAGGCGAGACTTTCACCCGCGAAGAGATAATCAAGGCTCTCAACTCCGGCGTCAGCGATGGCTCCGTTATCCCCGTATACGCCTGCGCGGGCTACACCTGCGAAGCTATCGATATGCTCCTTGACGAGATAGTCTATTCCGCTCCCTCCGCAGCCGACAAGGCAGGCGAGAACGGTCTTCCCTGCGATGAAAACGGCCCGCTTGCGGCTATCTGCTTCAAGACCATCGCCGACCCGTTCGTCGGCAAGATGTCCTTCTTCAAGGTCGTTTCCGGCAAGATAACTTCGGACACCCCCGCTTATAACTCCCGCACCGAAGAGAGCGAGAGAATGGGCAAGATAATCACCCTCAAGGGCAGCAAGCAGGAGGACGCATCCTGCATCCCCGCGGGTGACATCGGCGTTGTCACAAAGCTTGCGGGCATCAAGACCGGAGACACTGTCTGCTCGGCAAAGAACCCGATAACGCTCGAGGGCATCAAGTTCCCGACCCCCTGCCTTTCAATGGCAGTCAAAGTCCGCAAAAAGGGCGACGAAGAGAAGGTCGCGGCGAGCTTGCTCAGGCTCCTCGAAGAGGATCCGACAATTTCGTTCGTCATCAACAAAGAGACCCGCGAGCAGATTCTCTCCGGTCTCGGCGAGCAGCACCTTGATGTTATTGTTTCCAAGCTCAAGAACAAGTTCGGCGTTGAGGTCGATCTCAGCGTGCCGAAGGTTGCATATAGAGAGTCCATCCGCAAGAAGGTCGAAGTTCAGGGCAGACACAAGAAGCAGTCCGGCGGACACGGTCAGTTCGGCGATGTGTTCATCCGCTTCGAGCCCTGCGAGAGCGACGATCTCGTTTTCGCCGAGGAAGTTGTCGGCGGCTCCGTGCCGAAGAACTTCTTCCCCGCAGTTGAAAAGGGTCTGCGCGACAGCGTCAAGAAGGGCGTGCTTGCAGGCTACCCGATGGTCGGCATAAAGGCGACTCTTTACGACGGCTCTTATCATCCGGTCGACTCGTCCGAAATGGCGTTCAAGACCGCCGCGAACATAGCATACAAGAACGGAATTCCGCAGGCGAACCCCGTTATTCTTGAGCCTATCGGCACTCTGAAGGCTTATATGCCCGACGAGAATCTCGGCGACATCATGGGCGATGTCACAAAGCGCCGCGGCCGCGTGCTCGGCATGGGCCCGTCCGACGAGCCGAAGATCCAGGAGCTCATCGCGGAAGTTCCCATGGGCGAGATGGGCGATTTCTCGACCGTCCTTCGCTCCGTGACCGCCGGCAGAGGCTGGTTCACCCTTGAGTTCACCCGCTATGAGGATGCGCCGCCCGTCGTTGCACAGAAGGTTATCGAAGAGGCAAAGGCAAACGACGCCGAAGCAGATAAATAAAAACATAAAGAGAGAGCTGTCAAATGGCAGCTCTCTTCTTAATCTAACATATCAAAAACCCGCCCGGCATCGCGCCGTGCGGGTCAGTTTTATTTTGAATTGCGGCTTTGAAGCGAGATTTCGTCATTCGTCTTTATAACAAATCCGACCGCGCCGCCTGTGTTCGTTATCAGCAGCTCGTCGCTGCCCGCGATGCTCGCATATATATTGTCGACATCGATATCAACAGTATAGCTCCATGTGCCGCTGACTATCATTCCGCTGCCGTTGTCTATTTTGACAACGACTTTGCAGTCGTCATACTTGAGCGTAATGCTGCCCTTTGAGCAGTTCACCTTGATGCTCGGCATGGCTTCAAAAACTCTGCCGAGGTCCCCGACCGTTCCGACAGTCCTGCCGACCGGGCCCTGATGCGCGTCCTTAGTATTCTGATCGTCCTGCTGCATCCTAACGTTGAGCGTCACTATGGTATAGTTGCCGTAAGCGACGGCGTTCGCGGAGATAAGGTCGCTCGACTTAATTTCATCGGGCACTCCGGGCACTTCGTTCACAGGCGTGCTGTTCGCCGCGAGCGCCGCAGAGGCTATGCCCGTAAACAGGGAGAGCATTCCCTTTTGGAAGCTGTTGCGCGGAGTGTAATCAACGCGCTTCATGGACATATACTGCGTGGCGTCGATGCTCTTGGTGTTCGCCGCCGCAGCTTTGTAATACTTGAGCACCCGCGAAGTGTTCGTGGAGTTGAGCCCCTTGTAGACGTTGACAGTCTCGGTCTTTGTTCCGCCGGAAACATTGGAGCGCGTCGCGGTTCTTGAGTCGGTCGTCGGCTCGTCAGTTGTCAGCTCCGCAGAGTCGGTGGACTCCTCATGAATATTCCCCGCATCAGTGACCGAGGGTTCGTCCGTAGAAGACTCCGAACCGTCATCGTTCGTTCTGCACGCCGAAAAGGAAAAGAGCATAGCCGCCGCAAGCAAAAGTGCGGCAAATCTCATAAGCTTTTTGTTCATTCTTCTCCCTCCCGACAGATTTTATCTGAGTGTTGCACTTGATTAGGCTTATATTTTAAGATATTAAAGCAGACAGGTCAAGAAAAATCTTATAAAAAAACATGGCAAAAAATTAATTTTTGATAAAGCCGCAGTTTATCCGACGCATATCCCCGACAGCCGACAAAAAACCGCCCGTCTGGAAAAGACGGACGGCTTCGATTTTTTTCAGATATCAGCCCTTAGCGGTGTAAGAGAAAGCGACGATACCCTTGAGGTTATTGACGGAGACGATGGAGACCTTGATGCCGTTTGCATAGACATTGACATCATATGCCCAGCTGCCCTCGACGATCTTGCCGGTGGTGTTGTCAATCTTGACGACGACCTTGCAGTTGGTATGTGTCAGCTCAATCTTGCCGTCCTTGTAGTCGACGCTGAGTCCGAGCTCTCTGATAGCGTTATCGACATCGCCGAGAGTACCGACTGCGCAGCCGACGGAACCGCTGTGGTTATCAGCCTTCGCGCCCTGAGTCTGATCCTTGACGTTGAAGGTGATTGTGGTGTAGTTGCCGCTGGTCACCGCGCTGGCGCTCTTCATGTGGCTCGCCTGCATGCCCGAGGGCTTGCCGGGGATATCGGTACGATCCTTGGAGTTCTTGTTGAGTGCGTTTGCAACGGGCTTCTGAGCTATCTTGAGCAGAGCGCCGAGGCTGCCGTCAGCAGTGATGCTGCCCTTGAGAGCCATGTTCTGTCTGCCGCTCTTGAACTGCTTTGTAGCGTTGACCGCCGCCTGATAAGCTTTGATGCAAGCTGCTGCGTCGTTGGTGTTGAGACCCTTGGAGGGAGTCGTGCTGCCCTTGGTCGTGTTCTTTGTATCGGAAGACTGAGAAGCCTTAGTCTCGATAACGGTGTGACCCTCTTTATCGGTGACTACCTCGGTCTCGACCTCGGAGGAAGCCTCTTCGGAAGAAGCGGTATCATCGGAAGCGGAAACATCCGCCGCCTGACCGGAGGTCTGCGCGTCACCGGCAGTGGTGTCGTTGTTTGTGTCATTCTTCTTGCACGCCGCGAACGAGAGAACGAGGACAGCGGCAAGGATTATTGCCAGAATCTTTTTCATCTTATTTCACTCCTTATTGATTTATATATAATTGTATAATCGTTGTTCCAATCATTCAATAGACAAAAGATAAAATTTCGTTTAACGGGGGTAGTCCAAATTGTGTAAATGCGTCATTAGTGAAACACATCAGTGAAAAGTGTTTTGATTTTTGCGGCGGTTTCGCGTAAGTATCCGGAAATAAGAATTTGCCTGTTGATAAACCGAGGACAACCACGACAATTTTTATCCGGACGCAATCCCTCAGTCTCGGCTTCGCCGATCCAGCTCTCCTTACACAAGGGAGCCGACAATAATTTTATATGTGAGAATAAAAATGCCGTTATATTGCCTGAAGAGCTCCGCCGCTATTGGCACATAAGTGCGTCTGCTCATCCTCCCCGACCGCAAGCGAAAAGCCCTCCGCACTCAGAGTGCAGAGGACTGAATTTCGTTTTTTTGTTACGCAAGTATCTCGCCCATGAGACCGGGAGTTGCGCCTGCGGCGTTGGACTCATCGGTATCGATGTGCATTGCCAGCGCATACTTCGGGCTGACTCTGACGACGACATCGCCGAAAACGAGCGAACGGCCGTTGGAGTCGATCTTGACGCTGACTATCTGCTTGTCCTGAAGACCGTATTTTTCGGCATCCTCGGGAGTTGCGTGGATGTGTCTCTGCGCTGCGATAACGCCGCACTCAAGCTCTATTTCGCCCTTGGGGCCGACAAGCTTGCAGGCGCCGCTGCCCGCAACGTCGCCGCTCTCTCTGACAGGAGCGGTCACGCCTATCGAACGGGCGTCGGTGAGTGAAATCTCAACCTGATTCTCGGGACGCACGGGGCCGAGGATGGAGACTGCCGGGAAGCTGCCCTTCGGTCCGATAACGGCAACGCGCTCGTTGCTCGCAAACTGGCCGGGCTGAGAGAGCTCCTTCTTGACGGTCAGCTCATAACCCTCGCCGAAGAGGATATCAAGAGCTTCTCTGGTGACATGTACATGGCGCGCGGAAGTTTCAACAAGAACTTTCTTTTCCATTTTAAATATCCTTCTTTTTCACTTGATATGTTTGTAAATGCATTTTGAGGCAGGAAACTCCTGCCTCAAAACAGTCATTTTGTTTAATTAGTAAGCGATGTTGTAAATGGTCTTTGTGCCGAAAGGAAGCACTACCATTCCGTCGCCAAGAGGAAGGTGAATTGTCCATTTGGCATCATATGTAGCATTGATAACACGGCTGGTCTTAGCATCAACCTTAACGGTAACTGTGCCGGAGGGATACTCCATCTGAGCGGTGCCGATTTTAAAGGCTTTAGCGACAGACTTAAGCACGCCGCCGCTAAACTGATCGTTGATAACAGACGGGAGAACCACGCTGAAAACCTTCGGGGCATGACCCGAGCCGTGATGAACGTTGGAGGAAGCCTTGTCGGCAACCGTCTTTATAGTAATGGTGTAAACTCCGCCCGCCTCGGTGCAAGTTGCGCTTGCGACATCATTCGCAGTAAGCTTGCTCGACCAGGACTCGTTCTCAACAGGGAAGTTAGCCTTTATAGCCGCAGAATTGGAGAATGTTTCGGAGCCCTTGCTGTTCTTCTTGAGCTGACCGTCAACAAAGCTGTCTATACCGCCGACAAGCTTATCGACGATGGAGGGCACTCCGGTGATTTTGCCGCTTCTGTAGTTCGTCTCAGAAACTCTTGTAACGCTCTTCGCACTGGGCTTAACGCCGTTAATGGCCTTGTTGAAATACGCAACTATCTCAGCCTTTGTCGCGGGCTTGGAAGCAGTGGTGCTGCCGCCATGGTTGCCGCCCTGGCTGCCGCCGCCCTGATTGTCCTTCTTGGTCTCCTCGGGAGCTACGGTGTTGCCGGAAGCGTCGGTCTGAGCCTCGGTGGACTCGTCGCCGCTGACGGACTCAGCTTCGCTGGACTCGTCGTTTGCAATCGTCTCGCCGTTTGCCGAAGTGTTGGGCTCGCCTGTGGTTGTGTCGCTGTTGTCCTTATCCTTCTTGCAGGCTGCAAAAGCAAAAACGAAGCAGAGAGCAAGGACAAGAGCTATGATCTTCTTTGTCATTTCAGTTACCTCCGAATATGAAATCTTCATTCAGTCGCGCTTTTTTTGCGGTTTTCTCTCCCGAGCGAATGAGCACGAAAAATCAATTCACTGCTTGCGCGGTCGTATTCATTATAAAATAAAAGAGTGCAAAAATCAATGGAAAATTAAAGATTTATGAAATTTTTATCGATTAACCTCTTTTGATTTGAGAAATTGTTCTTTGGCTCTTGATTGACGGGCGTTTTTCTGCAATAATATAGTGTATATATTTACCTACAGAAACGGAGTGCGGTTTAATGACTGATAACGAAAGACTCGCCGATCTCCTGTTCGGCTCAAACGGGCTGACGCCGGAGGACTGCGAGCTGAGATTTCCCCCGCGCGAGCTGCCCGAGGGCGCGCGCGTGACCCGATTCTCACCGAGTCCGACGGGGTATCTCCATATAGGCGGACTGTTCGGCGCGCTCGTCGATTTTCTGACGGCGAGAGTCAGCGGCGGACTTACTTATCTGAGAATCGAAGACACGGACAAGAAGCGTGAGGTCGCCGACGGCGTGTCCGCAATAATCAACGGATTCAAAAATTTCGGTCTCGAATTTGATGAGGGCGTGACCGGATTCGACACAGAGAAGGGCGCCTACGGCCCTTATACCCAGAGCAAGCGCGTTGAAATCTATCACGCGGTCGCCAAGCGTCTTGTGCAGGAGGGCAAGGCATACCCCTGCTTCTGCACGGCGGACGAGCTCGCCGCTATCCGCGAAGAGCAGGAAAACGGCGGCGCGGCGATAACCGGATATTTCGGCAAATGGGCGAAGTGCCGCGACCTGAGCTTTGACGAGCAGAAGAGACGCATCGAGGCTGGCGAGCCCTATGTGCTCCGCTTCCGCTCCGAGGGCGACGAGAACAAGAGAATTGTCTTTGACGACATGATCCGCGGCAAAATTGAAATGCCGGAGAATATAATCGACGAGGTGCTTTTGAAGAGCGACGGCGTGCCGACCTATCACTTTGCACATGTCTGCGACGACCACTTCATGCGCACGACGCACGTTATTCGCGGCGAGGAGTGGATATCCTCCGTCCCGAAGCACATCGCGCTGTTCAAGGCGTGCGGCTACAGAGTGCCGAAATACGCGCACACTCCGCAGGTCATGAAGATAGACGAGGAGACGGGCGCCAAGCGCAAGCTCTCGAAGAGAAAAGACCCCGAGGCGGCGGTCAGCTACTTTGTCGAGCAGGGCTACCCCAAGGAGAGCGTTATCGAATATATCATGACGCTGCTCAACTCGAACTTCGAAGACTGGCGCAGAGCGAATCCCACGGAGGACTGCTGGAAGTTCCCGTTCAATCTCAAGAAGATGAGCGTGAGCGGATGCCTGTTTGACATGGCGAAGCTCAACGACGTGAGCAAGAATATTATTTCGCACATGACGGCGGACGAGGTGCTCGGCAATATACTGAACTGGGCGAAAGAATATGAGGAGGAGCTCTACAAGCTTCTCGACTCTAACCGCGATTTTGCGCGCGGCATATTCTCGATAGACCGCGACTGCCCGAAGCCGCGAAAGGATATCGCAAACTGGGAGCAGGTCAAGGACTTCGTCTCGTATTTCTACGATGAAATCTACACCCCCGACTACACCCTGCCCGAGAATATCAGCGCAGGCGATGCGGCGGCGATACTTCAAAAATACATCGGCGAGTTTGACATAAACGACGACAAGGACGCATGGTTTGCGCGCATCAAAGCGATGTGCGAGCCGCTCGGCTACACGCCCAACGTCAAGGAATACAAGAAAGATCCCACGGCGTTCAAGGGTCATGTCGGCGACCTTTCGACCGTTATCAGAATCGCGGTGACTTCGCGCCGCAACACGCCCGATCTTCATTCGATAATCAGGCTGCTCGGCGAGGACAGAGTCAGAGCGAGACTCGCTGCGGCGCTCGCACACTACAAGGAGGAGAACTAAATGGCGGACAGCACCAATCTCAATTCAAATTTTATCACTGATTTTATAGACGAGGATCTTGCAAACGGGGTCAACACCCGCGTGCAGACGAGATTCCCTCCGGAGCCCAACGGCTATCTGCACATCGGTCACGCAAAGGCGATATGCATCGACTTCAGCATCGCGGAAAAATACGGCGGAGTGTGCAATCTCCGTCTTGACGACACGAATCCCTCGAAAGAGGATGTCGAATATGTCGACGCGATAAAAGAGGACATTGAGTGGCTCGGCTACAAATGGAACGAGGTCTACTACGCATCGAGCTATTTCGATTTTCTCTACGAGTGCGCGATAAAGCTCATCAAAGAGGGCAAGGCGTATGTCTGCGATCTGTCTCCCGATGAAATACGCGAATACCGCGGCACTCTTACAGAACCCGGCAAAAACAGCCCCTACCGCGACCGCTCGGTTGAAGAGAATCTCGACCTCTTCCGCCGAATGACCGAGGGCGAGTTTGCAAACGGCGAAAAGGTTTTGCGCGCCAAGATAGACATGGCGAGCCCGAACATCAATATGCGCGACCCGGTCATCTACAGAATCGCGCACGTCTCCCACCATCAGACAGGCGACAAGTGGTGCGTCTATCCGATGTATGACTTTGCCCATCCCCTCTCCGACGCTGCGGAGAAGGTCACATATTCCCTGTGCTCGCTCGAGTTCGAGAACCACAGACCGCTCTACAACTGGTTCATCGACGCTATCGGCTTTGAAGAGCCGCCGCGCCAGATCGAGTTTGCGCGTCTTAATCTCAACTACTGCGTGACGAGCAAAAGAAAGTGCCTCGAGATGGTTCAGACCGGCGTTGTCAACGGCTGGGACGACCCGAGAATGGTCACTCTCTGCGGTATGCGCCGCAGGGGCTATCCCGCCGCCGCAATACGCGATTTCATAAGCCGCGTCGGCGTTGCAAAAGCGTACAGCGTGGTTGACTACGGCCTGCTCGAAGCGTGCGTCAGAGACAATCTCAATCAGAACGCCCCACGCGCCATGGCGGTTCTCAATCCGCTCAAGCTCGTTATCGACAACTACCCCGAGGACAAGACCGAGGAGATAGAGGTCGAGATAAATCCCGACAAGCCCGAGCTCGGCCGCCGCAAGGTCACATTCTCCCGCGAGCTCTATGTTGAGCGCGAGGACTTCATGGCTGAGCCCGTGAAGAAATATTTCAGGCTCTTCCCCGGCAACGAAGTGCGTCTCAAGAGCGCATATTATGTGACCTGCAACTCATATGATACCGATGAAAACGGCGAAGTCACCTGCCTGCACTGCACCTACGACCCCGAGAGCCGCGGCGGCGAGACGCCCGACGGCAGAAAGGTTCGCGGCACCCTGCACTGGGTCAGCGCGGCGGACAACGTGAAGGCTCAGGTGCGCCTCTATGACCGCCTGTTCAACACCGAGAACCCCGCAGGCGAGGACGGAAACGGCGACTATCTTCAGAACATCAACCCCGATTCTCTCAAAATTATCGACGGATGCCTGCTCGAGGGCGGACTCCGCGATGCAAAGCCGGGCGACACATTCCAGTTCATGCGCCAGGGCTACTTCTGCGTCGATAAGGACAGCGCTCCGGGCAATCTTATCATAAACCGCACCGTTGCGCTCAACTCCTCGTGGGACAAAAAGAAGAAATAAGCATTTTCAAGTAAGAAAGGTCGGTCAGGATGAAAGCTCTCAACAGAATTGTGACGGCTCTGCTGGCAATTGCAGTGTTCCCCGTCGCATATTTCACGGATCTCATAACCGTCTATATGCACGCGACTATCTATGATTCAAATATTGTAGAGAATCTGAGCGTCAAACGCATCATCGAGCTTTTCACGGGAGACGGTCTTTTCGCTGACCTCGTCAAAGGCGGCGCATCCGAGCTCCCGGACGGACTTTTGAAATTCAAGGGCAATTTTATCGCCTTTGTTGTATTCTTTGCCATCGCCCTGCTCGTCGCGCTCGCGACGGTTATAGTCGCCGCGGCGACGAACTCGCGCAAGGCGACCGCTTCGCTCGGCGCGGCAGGTCTTTTGAGCATTATAGGCATGAGGATAGCGTTCTCCGCCGTCTCTTCGGCGGTCAAAGCGGGCACGCTGACCCTCGGTTCGCTGACTGACATGTCATTCATGAATCTCTTCGGCAAGATAGTGCTCGTCACGATGAGCACGGCGCCTGCGGTGATGACGGTTTTGTTTTTGGCGATACTCATCTGGAACGTCGCGTTTATCGCAATCGACCTCGGCGAGGAACAGCCGAAGAAAAAAGCCAAGCACGCGAAGAAAAAATAAAAAACGAGGGAGTCGGATTTCCGGCTCCCTTTTTTGATAGAACAAGGCTTTGTGTTGTGCCGAGCCGGCAACAGGGCGCCCAAATAGATTCTGTTAAAAATCCAAGCTCGCTCTTTATGCTCCACGCCGCCAAAAGATTTTATCATCTTAATCAAAAAATCCGCTGTATCAATTATTTGATACAGCGGATAATTTTATATTTTACACTCCGAATTGGCTGGCGTAGAGTTCTCTGTAGAAGCCGTTCTGTGCGAGCAGCTGTCCGTGTGTGCCCTGCTCGACTATCGTACCGTTGTTCATAACCAAGATAACATCGGCGTCGCGGATGGTCGAGAGCCTGTGCGCAATAACGAAGCTCGTTCTGCCGTTCATCAGCGCGTTCATCGCCTTTTGGATATGCACTTCTGTGCGCGTGTCGACGGAGCTTGTTGCCTCGTCGAGGATGAGCACCGACGGGTTCGCGAGGATGGCGCGGGCTATCGTCAGAAGCTGGCGCTGACCCTGAGAGATGTTCTCGCCGTTCTCTTCAAGCATCGTCTCGTAGCCGTCAGGCAGAGTGCTGATGAAGTGGTGAACCCTTGCCGCCTTTGCCGCGTCAATGACCTCTTCGCGTGAGCAGCCCTTTCGGCCGTAGGCTATGTTCTCCATTATCGTGCCCTCGAACAGCCATGTGTCCTGGAGCACCATGCCGAATACGCTGCGCAGATTTTCGCGCGGTATCGAGCGTATGTCGTGCCCGTCGAGAAGAATCTCGCCTTTATTGACATCATAGAAGCGCATGAGCAGGTTCACGAATGTCGTCTTACCCGCCCCCGTCGGTCCGACTATCGCGACGAGCTGACCCGGCTCGACTTTCAGATTCATGTTTTCGATAAGCGGCACTTCGGGAGTGTAGCTGAAGCTGACATCTCTGAATTCAACTTTGCCCTTGGGCTCTTCGATCCTGGTGTCGTAGCAGTCGGCGCACTCGTCGGGCTCATCGAGCAGGTTGAACACGCGCTCCGCACTCGCGAGCGAGGACTGAAGGTTGTTCGCAATGTTGCCGATGCTGACGAGCGGCTGCATGAAGAGCTTTGAATAAGTGAAGAAAGTTGTTATGTCGCCGAGAGAGAAAGTGCCCTTTATGACATACACGCCGCCTATGACGCAGATGAGCACATAGGCTATGTTGCTGACGAAATTTAATATCGGACCGATTATGCCGGAGATGAACTGCGCCTTGTATCCGGCTTTTGCGAGGCTTACGTTTATATCATCAAACTCGTCTATCGCCTGCTCCTCGTGGTCAAAGACTTTGATAAGCGTGTGGCCGGTGTACATCTCTTCGATGTGTCCGTTTATGTTGCCCGTCTCGTCCCACTGGCGGCGGAAGTACCGCTTGGAGCGCTTTGAAATAAGAGATATCACGAGAAGGCTCGGCGGGAGCACGGAGAGCGTGATAAGAGTTAACTGCCAGCTGACATAGAACATCAGCGCAAGCATACCGATGAAGCTCACCGCAGAGGTGATTATCTGAATAAGGTTGTTCTGCAGGGTGTTGCTGATATTGTCGATATCGTTCATCATCTTGCTGAGGATATCGCCCTTCGAGTGCGAGTCAATATAGCTCAGCGGCAGGTGGGTCAGCTTGTCGTTTACCTTGTCGCGCAGATTGCGCACGACGGACTGCGTGACGCCCGCCATGATATAGTGCTGAACATAGCTGAGCACCGCGCTCAGACCGTAGATGCCGAGAATGGTCAGCAGGATTTTCTGTATCTTTGAAAAGTTTATCTCGCCGCCGGAGAGCTTTATATCCGCCTGCTCTTTTATCGCGTCGACTATGTCGCCGAGGAACATCGGTCCCGTGACGGTCAGCACCGTGCCGATAACGCCCGCTATGAGCACGACGACCATGCCGGGGATAAACGGCTTTAAGAGCGGCACGAAGCGCGAGACGGTCTCTTTGAAATTCTTCGGCTTTTCGCCGGGGCGGCGGTTGCCGCCGGAATATCCGCTGTATTTCTTTCTCGATTGCGAGGTGCGCTTTCTCTTCAGAGGTGATCTTCTGCTCATGCGAGTTCCTCCTTTGAAAGCTGGGATTGGGCAATTTCGCGATAGACCGTACAATTTTCAAGCAGCTCGCGGTGAGTACCGATGCCCGCCACCTTGCCCTCGTCGAGCACGATTATACGGCTCGCGTCGATTATCGTTCCGACGCGCTGGGCGACGATTATTTTTGTTATGTCCGGCATCCTCTCGCGCAGAGCCTTGCGGAGCTTTGCATCGGTTGAGAAGTCGAGTGCCGAGAAGCTGTCGTCAAAAACATATATCTCAGCCTTTCTTATCAGCACGCGCGCTATCGCGAGGCGCTGGCGCTGACCGCCAGAAAGATTCTTGCCGTTTTGCGAGAGCTCGCTGTCGAGTCCGTCGGGCATGGCTCTGACAAAATCTGCCGCCTGCGCGGTTTCGAGCGCCTCCCACATCTCCTCTTCTGTAGCGTCAGGTTTGCCCATGCGCAGGTTGTCGGCGACGGTGCCGCTGAACAGGAATGCGCTCTGCGGGATGAAGCCTATCTTCTCGTGGAGGGTACGCATAGACATATTTTTTATATCCACGCCGTCAATGAGAATCCTGCCGCCCGAGACATCGTAGAATCGGGGGATAAGATTGACGAGAGTCGATTTGCCCGAGCCGGTCGAGCCGATAACGGCGGG
>OGRN01000312.1_pt1 | contig 49296 bp, 33 predicted proteins | sample 1553401 | NCBI WGS metagenome assembly OGRN01 (sample SAMEA2580096, study PRJEB22360) | human gut metagenome | biome: human gut; feature: human-associated habitat; material: faeces | place: Denmark | collected 2008/2010 | reverse complement strand
AAGCTTCTACAACTTCCAGACGTTTTACGATTCTTGCACGTTTCTGTCCGGTAGCTCCCTGTAAGCCTTCTGTCAGTTCATTGTATTCTTTGTCAAGGTCGATTGCTTCCAGCAGTTCCTGTACGGATTCAGCACCCATACCTACTCGGAAAGCACTTCCCCATTTTTCTCTTGCTTCCTGATATTCCTGTTCAGACAATACCTGTTTGTACTGAAGGTCTGTATCCCCTTTGTCCAGCACGATATAGGATGCGAAATACAGAACTTTCTCCAGTGTTCTTGGAGACAGATCCAGGATCAGTCCCATACGGCTCGGGATTCCTTTGAAGTACCAGATATGGGATACCGGAGCTGCAAGAGCAATGTGTCCCATACGCTCACGTCGTACGCTTGCTTTTGTAACTTCTACACCACAGCGGTCACAAACGACACCTTTGTAACGGATTTTTTTGTATTTACCACAGTGGCATTCCCAGTCTTTGCTTGGTCCGAAAATCTTTTCGCAGAACAAACCATCTTTCTCCGGTTTCAGAGTTCTGTAGTTAATTGTCTCCGGTTTTGTTACTTCTCCCCTTGACCATTCCAGAATCTTTTCAGGTGACGCCAAACCGATTTTGATTGCATCAAAAGTCATAGGCTGAAATGTTTGTTCCTTAGTATTTTCTGGCATACTGGCACCCCTTTCTATTCGTTATCTGCATCATATGCATAGTCATCAGTTTCATTAAAATCGATTGAGAAGTCATCCTCTTCCGGCTCTTCTTCTACATCAACGAGTTCTTCTCCCTGGAATTCCTGTTCGGTATATCCATGTTTACCGAAGTCATCGTCCTGTCCGTATCTTCTGTCTCCTTCAATCAATGAGCGGAAATCTGTATTACCCATCTCTGAGGTTTCCATGATCTCAACTTCTGTATTGTCATCGCGCAGTACACGCACATCCAGTCCGAGAGACTGTAACTCTTTGAGCAATACTTTGAAGGATTCCGGAATACCTGGCTCAGGGATGTTCTCACCTTTGATGATCGCTTCGTATGTCTTCACACGACCGATAACATCATCGGATTTGACTGTCAGGATCTCCTGCAGAGTATAAGATGCACCATAAGCTTCCAGTGCCCAAACCTCCATCTCTCCGAAACGCTGCCCACCGAACTGTGCCTTACCACCTAATGGCTGCTGTGTAACCAGTGAGTAAGGACCCGTTGAACGTGCGTGGATCTTATCATCTACCAGGTGATGCAGTTTCAGGTAATGCATGTGTCCGATTGTTACCGGGCTGTCGAAGAACTCTCCTGTTCTACCATCACGAAGACGTACTTTACCGTCTCTTGAAAGTGGTACACCCTTCCACAGTTTTCTGTGGTCTCTGTTCTCATACAGATAATCCAAGACTTCCGGAAGGAGTTCCTGTTCGTGTTTTGCTTTGAACTCTTCCCAGCTTAAGTTGACATAGTCATTAGCCAGATCAAGAGTATCCATAATATCATTCTCATTTGCACCGTCAAATACCGGTGTTGCAATGTTAAATCCAAGTGCTTTTGCTGCCAGGGACAAGTGAATCTCCAATACCTGTCCGATGTTCATACGTGATGGTACACCCAGTGGGTTCAACACGATGTCAAGCGGACGTCCGTTTGGCAGGAATGGCATATCTTCTACAGGAAGTACACGAGAAACGACACCCTTGTTACCATGACGACCAGCCATCTTATCTCCAACGGAGATCTTTCTCTTCTGTGCAATGTAAATACGAACGGACTGATTTACACCAGGTGACATCTCGTCACCGTTCTCTCTTGTAAATACTTTCGCATCTACAACAATTCCGTATTCACCATGTGGTACTTTCAGAGATGTATCACGTACTTCACGTGCTTTTTCACCGAAGATCGCACGAAGAAGTCTCTCTTCTGCTGTCAGTTCTGTCTCTCCCTTCGGAGTTACTTTTCCGACCAGGATATCACCGGCACGCACTTCTGCACCAATGCGGATGATTCCTCTGTCATCCAGATCTTTCAGAGCTTCATCTCCAACTCCCGGAATATCTCTTGTGATCTCTTCCGGTCCGAGTTTTGTATCACGTGCTTCTGCTTCGTATTCTTCAATATGAACGGATGTATATACATCATCCTGTACAAGTCTTTCACTTAAGAGTACCGCATCCTCGTAGTTATAACCTTCCCAGGTCATAAATCCGATCAATGGGTTCTTACCTAACGCAAGTTCACCGTTTGATGTAGACGGTCCGTCTGCGATAACGTCTCCGGCTTCTACTCTGTCACCTTTGAACACGATCGCTCTCTGGTTGTAGCAGTTGCTCTGGTTGCTTCGCTGGAACTTCGTCAGTTTATATTTTCTGAGTTTTCCGTCATCCTGCTTAATCTGAATCTCTGTGGATGTAGATCTCTCTACGATACCGCCTTCTTCAGCAACAACACATACTCCGGAGTCAACGGCTGTCTTCTCTTCCATACCGGTTCCGACTACAGGAGCCTCTGTAATAAGAAGCGGTACCGCCTGACGCTGCATGTTGGATCCCATCAGCGCACGGTTCGCATCATCATTCTCCAGGAAAGGAATCAAGGCTGTAGCTACAGAGAATACCATCTTAGGAGAAACATCCATGTAATCGAACATTTTTCTCTCATATTCCTGTGTCTCTTCACGATAACGACCGGATACATTCTTACGAACAAAATGTCCTTCTGCATCCAGCTGTTCATTCGCCTGTGCTACATGGTAGTTATCTTCTTCATCCGCTGTCATATAAACAACTTCGTCTGTTACACGCGGATTTTCCGGATCGGAGTGATCAATCTTACGGTACGGAGCCTCAACGAATCCATACTGATTGATTCTTGCATAACTTGCAAGAGAGTTGATCAGACCGATATTCGGGCCTTCAGGTGTCTCAATCGGACACATTCTTCCGTAATGGGAGTAGTGAACATCTCGAACCTCGAATCCGGCACGGTCTCTTGACAGACCACCCGGTCCAAGGGCTGACAGACGTCTCTTATGTGTCAGCTCACCTAACGGGTTGTTCTGATCCATGAACTGTGACAGCTGAGAAGAACCAAAGAATTCTTTTACTGCTGCTGTTACTGGTTTGATGTTGATCAGGGACTGTGGTGAAATACCTTCCAGATCCTGTGTTGTCATACGCTCACGTACAACTCTCTCCAGTCTTGAAAGACCGATTCTGTACTGGTTCTGAAGCAACTCACCGACAGCACGGATACGTCTGTTTCCGAGGTGGTCGATATCATCATCATTTCCAAGGCCATATTCCAGATGCATATTATAGTTGATAGACGCGAAAATATCTTCTTTTGTGATATGTTTCGGGATCAGATCATGGATGTCTCTTCTGATCGCGTCTTTTAATTCATCAATGTCTCCTGCTGACTCTTCTAACAGATTAGCCAGTACCGGATAATAAACAAGTTCTGTTACCCCAACCTCTGCCGGATCAATGTCAACAACAGTCTTAAGATCTACCATCAGGTTCGACAGAACTTTGACTTTTCTGTCCTCTTCCGGCAACTCGATCCATACATATGGAACTGCTGCATTCTGGATCTCATCTGCAATCTCTCTTGTAACCTTAGTTCCGGCTTCTGCGATCACTTCTCCGGTCAGAACACTTGCTACGTCCTCTGCAAGGATCTGTCCTGAAATACGATTTTTCAGCAGAAGTTTTTTATTAAATTTATAACGTCCGACTTTCGCCAGATCATAACGTCTCGGATCGAAGAACATGCTTGTGATCAGGCTCTCTGCACTGTCCACTGCAAGCGGCTCGCCCGGGCGGATCTTCTTATATAATTCCAGAAGACCTTCCTGATAATTAGTAGCGGCATCTTTCTCGAAACTTGCAAGGATCTTCGGCTCTTCACCGAACACTTCCAGGATCTCCGGATTCGTACCAACACCAAGTGCACGAATCAATACTGTGATCGGCACCTTTCTGGTTCTGTCTACACGTACATAGAAAACGTCATTGGAGTCTGTCTCATATTCCAGCCATGCACCACGGTTCGGGATAACAGTAGCGGAATACAGTTTTTTACCAACTTTATCATGTGAAATTGCATAATAAATACCTGGTGAACGAACGAGCTGACTTACGATTACTCGCTCTGCACCATTAATCACAAATGTTCCGGTTGCAGTCATTAACGGCAGGTCACCCATGAAAATCTCATGCTCGTTAATCTCGTCTGTCTCCTTGTTGTGGAGTCTCACTCTCACTTTCAGCGGTGCTGCATATGTTGCGTCACGCTCTTTGCACTCATCGATCGTATATTTTACTTCATTCTCGCATAAAGTAAAATCTACAAATTCCAGGCTGAGATGACCGCTATAATCGGCGATAGGGGAAATGTCATCAAATACTTCTTTTAATCCTTCATCCAGGAACCACTGATAAGAATCTTTCTGGACTTCGATCAAATTCGGCATCTGAAGCACTTCTTTTTGTCTGGAATAGCTCATACGTGAACTTTTTCCGCTTTTGATAGGACGAATTCTGTTTTTCTCCATATTGACGTTTCACTCCTCGTTTATTTTTTGGCGGGCTTTACGAATGCCCTTAAATATTGAAAATTCCGGCAAAAACCTTCGTATTTTACTGGTTTTTGTGCAATATCATGGCATAACTTTCCACAATAGCGCATTTTTAACTATAGCATAGCGATATTTAGCTTGTCAATACCCAATTTGAACTTTTTTTCAAAAAAACAGGAGGCATCGTGCTCTCTGCACAGTGCCTCCTGCTTTTCATTTTATGTCTGTAGTATCTGCAAACTATTTTACGGTCACTTTTTTAACCTTAGACCAGTCAGAATGTAAATTCATCTGCTCACCATTGTATTTTACTGTCGTATAAGTACGAACTCTTACATAGTAAACTTTTTTAGATTTTAAGTTTTTCACTGTCTTTGTGATAACCGAGTTCTTTGTGATCTTTTTATTCTTCACAGCTTTTACAAAATTCTTATCTGTAGAATACTGTACCTGATATCCGGTTACTTGTGTCGTCTGTTTGCTCCATTTTACATCAAATCTCTTCTTTGCGGCTTTTAATGATTTTACTGTTACAGATTTCGGAGCAATCTTGAATGTCTTTGTCTTTGTTCCGTTGTAATCACCCTTGAACGTAAGAGTTACTTTGTATTTTCCAACGTTCTTGCAGTTACCTGCATATTTTACAGTGTAGCCTTTGATTACTTCGCCTTTTGCGTTCTTAACTGTTACTTGCGGTTTCTGTACTTTTCCATTGTAAATGTATCTTGTATTGGAAAGTGTAATTGACTTCGGAGTGGCCGCTACTTTTGCATCATCTGCATCTTTAGCATCTTTTAACTCTTTCAGTGTGGTCTCTGCTTTCTCAAGTACATCTTTGTTGCTTACCAGTTCTTTCTGTACATCTGTCAGTGCATCGTAAGCTGTTCTTGCTTCTTTGATCGCATCTTCGGATTCCAGTGTTACATCTCCGATCGCACTGATCTTATCGATCACTGCCGTAACTGCTTCCGGCATGGTTACTGTAACTTTGCAGTATGCGTTGCAGGCACCTCTTGTATTATCATTATTATAATAACGTCCAGATACTACATAAGTTCCCGGTTTATCAAAAGATACTTTGAATTTACCATCTTTATCTACTTCAATATCTTCGCGGTAATCTTCATCTGTAACCTTATCTGCTCCATTCTTTCCGACGAAAATCATTGTATATGCACCATCTTCATTATTACATGGTCCATACTGTGGTGTGTGCATAGAGCTTGTATAACGATAAGTCAGTTCTACATCAGACCCAACCCCCGTTGTAACGTCGTCTGTCTCAATTGCGCTGTAAGGTGTGTAATCCTGTCCCGGTCCATATTCTCCAAAGAAACCATATCCAGGATATCCATATCCTGCGCCCCAGTTTCCGGCTGCCTGATAGAATGTATATTTGTCTCCGTCTTTTGCTTTATACTTTGCACTTACCGTAGGCGCATCAATACCATTTAAGCACCAGAGCTGATCCATTCCCCATCCAAACATATCTGTGATCCATCCGCTGGATCCAATATCTACAGTTGCAAGTTCGTCTGTCATTCCTTTATCTGTTAATGCCTGAAGTAAGATATGAAGCGGTGTGATATAATCCGCATCATCCGGTGCATTTTTAATCTTGTAGGATTGGAAAGACGGTACCTCGTCTTTGTTCATTGTTACTTTCGTATACGGAAGAATGGTTCCGTCATCCTGTTCTGCTCTTACATAGCAGGTAATTGTATTCTTGTCTGATGAATCTGCGTTATCTGCAGCAGATACTGCCATTGGCAGGATAAATGCAAGCATACAGATACTGACTATAGCAGTCATTATTTTGTTTTTAAACTTCATAAATCTTATTTCCTCCCTTTTCTCTTTTCTTTATATATAAAACCTCAGATAAATTCTGAGATATAAGCACAACAACAATAAAAAACCGGCTCCTGAATCACCCAATTCAAAAGCCGGTTATATGCACACACAAGAAAAACATTTGTTTTTCTTCTTACAGCATAACAAATCTTTTATCTAATGTTTCAACTTCGGATTGGGCAAAGTCAAGGATGCAGCACTCCGTGTATCTGACTTAGTCTGTGTATTATAATGGTAAAAATTTCATATTATAATTTCCAGACTTCACAGTGACCGTCTCGCGAGGCTTCTCACCTCATTCCACTGCCGGGGGATTTCTTTATCAATCATCCCGGACGCACTGACCTTTCTTATTCTCTTTTTTATTCATTTCATAATGATACAATATTTTGTTTCATATTTCTACTATTTTGTTTTTACTTTTTTGTAAGATGACCATCCTGAATACAGCTTTGTTGTCTTTCCGTTTATTTTCACAGTTTTGTATGTGCGTACTTTTCCGTAATACAGCTTCTTAGATTTTAATTTTTTCACTGTTTTCTGCACTGTTGTATTCTTAGATATCGTTATGGTCTTTACTGATTTTTTAAATTTCTTATCCGTTGTATAAGAAAACTGATAACCGGTTGTCTGGGTTTTCTGTCTGCTCCATTTTGCTGTAAAGCTTTTCTTTCCGGCTTTCAAAGTTGTGATCTTCGTTCCCTTTGGCACAATCTGAAATATCTTTGTGACCGTGCCTTTGTAATCACCTTTGAATTTTACAGTCACTTTATAGCTTCCGACATTTTTTCGTCCAGATGCATAGGATACGGTATAGTTACTCGTTGCAACGATCCGCCCTTTGGCATTTTTCGCCTTCACGGTTGGCTTCTGCACCTTTCCATTATATGTATAACTTGTTTTCGCAAGAGTTACATTTTTTTCCTGTATGACCTCTTTTTCCGGCTCTACTTCCGGTTCTTTTTTGGAAATATCCAGTGAAACGCTTGTGATCGGCGCTGTGTAATCACACCCTGCCTGTCCGTCTCTGTTCTGATATTTCACATATGGGAATGTGATTGTAAGATCCGTATCATCCGGTGTAAGAGATTCTTCTGAGTAGCTGACATATTCTGTCACATCTCTCGTCTTTCCGTTCGTATAAGTCGCTATAACCTGCATACCGGATGGGTCGAATTTTTCTCCTTCTTTATAAGATGTCTTCTTCGGCTGCTTTGTCACTTCCAGTTTACTGATCGTCGCTCCAAGCGCCATCATATGGTTGGAATCATTGCGGAAATATAAAGTTCCGTACTCGTCCACGATCGGGTTGCAGAGTGCATACTGCGCCTGCGCATCAGACGGTGTAAAAAGCACAGTTCCTACATCATATGTATTTCCTTTATCAGTTTCCTGCTCCAGATCAGTGGCTTCCGTCTGTCCCGGTTCATCAGAGATCACACGGAGTTTCCCCGGTGTGTAATTATCAAAGAAATAGACATACACTTTTCCGGTCTCTTTCTCATATGCTCTTGTCAGAACACCACTCGTCTGCGGATATCCCTGCGTCGGTACAACATATGCAATCGACATTGTTTTCAGATCCAGCACCGCGATTCCATGTCCGCTGTATGCACCAAACTGTTCTGATCCCGACACGCCTACATATGCTCTTCCATTGTAAACCGTCGGTGTTGAGGTACTCATTGTAAGATCGGAGCCTTTGCTGTTCTCCAGCTTGATCCACCGCAGCGAATCTTTGTCAAACGTTCCGTCCGCATTTACGGAAATACGATAGAAATAACCGGATTTTGATGTGAAATAATAATCACCCGTCGGGTTGTCCCCTTCTGTGTCTTTTACAATGTTACATCTGATATCTCCGGTAAACGGCAAGGTCAGATCATCGATCACTTTTCCATTTTTCGGATTCATGGAGAACACATGTGCATATCCGCTCTTGTAACCACTCTCTCCGTCTTCCGTTCCCTGCAGCAGGAATTTTCCACTCTCATCTGTGTAAGTTCCTGCCCAATAGTAGCCGCCTTTTCCGGTATGTGTCCAGGTTGCCACTTTCTTTTCATTTGTCTGGGACGGATCTTCGTCTGCTGCCGAAATACATACATAATTCGCTTCTGCTGTCTCTGAATTCCAGAAACCGGTATAAATATATCCATTTTTATACGTAATCTGGCAGTTCGGCTGTCCGCCGAGCGGATCTTCATAAACCCACAGCGATTCCATTGTCTTTGCATTAAATGCCTGGATCGTTCCCTGGCTGAGTCCGACAAAAATCATTCCGTCCGCATAAGTCGGTGGCTGGATTGCAAAGGAAGAAGGTCTTGCAAGCGCACCTCCGCGTTTCACCAGTTTTCCGGTTATCGTATCCATTTTCAGCAGATTCTTACTGTCATATGTGTACAGATATCCGTCTACAAGAATCGGATGTCCGCAGTAACCGTCAAAATCATCTTTATTTGCCCAGTAGAGAACGCTGTCTTCTGCTTTGACCGGTGTCTTCTCATCTAAGACTACGTTATTATTCTCATCCCGGAAACTCGGCCACTGCGAATTCAAATCTTTAATTTCTGTATTTTCCGGCGCTTCTTCCAGTGTGACCGGAACTTTGATATCTTCCTCCACACGGAAATCTGTCACCCTGACTGCCTTGTAACCATTTTTTGTAATCGTATAGGAATACGGTGTTCCAGGCAACAGTTCACAGATTCCATTTTCCGTATAAACAGTAGTATGATCCGTCTCATTCTGAATGAAAATATTTGCATCTTCCGGATCTACCTGAAATGTCACCTGAACCGGTTCTTTTTTCTTCACACAGATCGTGTATGTATTCTGCACGGTATCCAGATTCGCATGCGCAACCTGGATTTTGATCTCCTCATCTTCTCCATTTTCAGAAATTGGGACTTCTATATCCGACAGATCCGAATACATCTTATCGCCAATGACTGCATAATAGCCGCCATCATACCAGTTTCCATTTTCTTCATTCAGGAAACTTCCGGAAAGGTGTACAGATTTCGTTCCTTTTGCAACATTTACCTGATATTCATAAATTTCCCGGTCAAACGCCTCTGCCGTTCCATTTGCATTTACAAATGTAAGATCTCCGGAAGCGTTTGATGCTTTCAATGACTTTAAATGCAGAGAACGCCGGATATTCATTTCATAATTCTGGTAATAAGTCACACCGGATATTTCTTTGTAAGTGACGATCTTCACTGTATTTCCATACGCACACGCTTCGATCACATGCCCCAGCACCGTTGCTCCTTTGCTTGTATTTACTGCTGCAATTCTTGTCTGCTCTGCCTGGGTTCCATCGGATTGTTTTGTCCAGACAGCTTTCACCTGATAATCATTTTGCGTATTCGCCTGTACATAAATGGCACTGTTTGCATCCGGTACCGCGTACTGGTACATATGCCGACCGGATTCAAATTCCTGCTCCGGTGTAAATACTTCCCGTCTGTTACCCATAGCAGCATTGTACATTGCGAATCCCGCAAGTCCGTCTTTTTCTTCCGGTTCTGTGGCGGTCACCGTCATTGTGCCGTCCGCAGCCGCTTTCACCTGAAATGTCTCTTTTGCAAAATAGGTATCATCCTTTGATGCAATGTAAGAGTAGGAAGCGCCCGGAATCAATGCATACGTTCCATCCTCTTCCGGTTCGATCTCTTTATCTTTTGCATCTACAATGACTGCTTTCACACCATCTGGTGTTTTCAGCGTTACCGGTACTTTTTCAACCAGATTTACTTTGAAATGATAGGTACGCGATTTTCCATTCGTGTGGGCAACTGTCACAGTAACCGAATTTGTGCCTTTGGAAAGATTACAGTTTCCATCTTCCGAAACAGTATCTCCATTTTTTACCGTCACGCTGTAGCCGTCCGTTCCATAGGTTTTCGTTTCTACCGATACTTTACTGCTGACTGTATCTGTCTCATATTCTGTAATATCCGGCTCAAATCCCAGATTCAGCGCACGACCTTTTGCATCTTTCAGCGAAATGTCTGCGGTCGGGACACGTTCAAACGTCACCTGGTATTTCTGCACCTGCACACCACTTGTGCCGGAAGAGTTTTTCACCGTATAACGTGCTTCCAACTGAAGTTTTCCACCAGTCATTCCTTCTTTTATACCGGAAGTGCAATCGTTCTTTTCACTTTCCCACGCAATGGTTTCTCTCTCTGCGGATGGCTCCGAATCCTGCGTATCTTCCTTTATTTCCCGCCAGGAGAGGACTGCTGATGCATTTTCCCTGTCCGGAAGATCCTGGCCACGCTCTGCATAGAGGTATACCTTTTCATTTTCCCCGGCACGGTCGTCCACCTTACAGGTTACGCTGTGCCCATCCGCATCCGTTTCATATGTATATGCCTGTTTTTTTCCATCTGCATCTGTCCGGCTTTTCAGTAATTTCACGTCGCTAAACCATTTTCCGGACGGGAGTTCCGCCTGAATGGTCATACTTTTTGTAATCTTCAACTCTTTTCCGTCTGCATTTTCATAACTGTTATAACCGCCATCGGATATTTCATAGCTGTATGTTCCGGGTCTTAAACTGATCGTTGTCCCTTTTGCCGTAACGGTGTTGTCATACGCATCTGTAAACTTAAGCGTCAGATTCTTCTGTGTTTTCCCGTCCTGCGTCGCATTTACCGTGATCTTTACGGCTGCCGCACTCAGATATTTTTCATATGCGGCAATTGCATTATTCAATTCTTTTAAAAGAGACGCCGCTACATCCTCTTCGGCATTGCGGTACGTTTTTCTTGCATTGTCATATGCCTTTGCACATGCCGGATCTTTCTGCACATGGTTCGTCATCTTCTCGTATTCTGCCATGCGAAAAAGCAACGCACTTCTGCTTTTTGCATATTCTGTCATCTCAGTAAATTCTACTACCTGAATGTCTTCCGGTGACGCATCCAGATCATAACTGCCGTCGTCGCAGAACACGCAATAGTTTCCCGCTTTCCCTTCTATTTTCTTTACGAAGCTGTCGTCTACACTTCTTTCGAATTTGTATCCACTTTTCTGCAAAGCCGTCCAGATGGTATCTCCTGCCTCATACGTTACATATACCGGCAAGATCAGATTCTCATTTTTACCGGATGCTGCCAGAACGAAACTTCCTGCTCTCTTCGCGGTTTCTTCTTTCTGTTCTGTCAAATCTGCCGTCTGCTTTTTTGCACCGTCTGGTTCACTCTGCATTTGACTGTCTTTTGCAGAACTTTCCTGCTCATAACTTTCCTTTGCAAAACTGCTCTTCGTGGTGCTCTCATCCGCCGCATACACAACCGGCCCCGTACTGACGCTTACCATCGTCACACATAGTATTCCCGCAAGTAATTGTTTCCACCGTTTCGTTTTCATGCGCATTCTCCTTCATTCTTATCTCGTTTGTTTCTGCTCAAATATTCTCTGGCTATCCTGCTGTACTTTTTGAATCAGCCAGCTCATTTTGCCAGCTTTATCTGTATCTCCAGCACAGATAATGATCCCGGAAACATTTCCATTTACTCCTTCGTTTCTTACAAAGACAAATCACTTTTTCCACATAAGCAAGCATTTCCTTTCTTTCTTTTTCGCTTACGGTATGCACGCTGAATCTCGCTTTCTGATTAAGGAAATGCATCCGTTCGCTTTCTGCCTGCGCACATGTTTCGTCAGCCTCCGTTGCACCTGCAAAACCTGCCACCGGCACTTCCATGCCACAGACTTTCACCTCGCACAGTTCCATAAGCTTCTGACTGTAACCATACAATTCCGCAACTGCTGCCGCTGGTTCCATCTTACTGACTTCTATTTCAAAAGAAACTAATTTTTTTCTTCTCTTCCATAAAATGATAACGCTGATTCCCACAATAACAAGCACCAGAATCAGCAGAAACAGCCACAGAAGATGTTTCCCGGTCCGTCCACGGAATACAGGTTTGTCATTCGAACTCTTCTCCTGCTGACCGTCCGCTTTTTGCGGCTCGTAGGTCTGTCCACTTTTCTGATATAATTTTCCTGCTGCTCCGCCTTTTCCGTTTGTGCCTGACAGGATGTCTGATAATTTCTGCTCATCTTCCTTATCTGTATAACCCGGCGTCACTTCAAACGGGATCCAACCAACGCCGTCCAGATAATATTCTGTCCACGCATGCGCCTGTTTTTTCTTAATTTTCACCGGCTGTCCGGCTTTCACATTTCTCATCTCATCTACGGACATATAATAACCTTCCACATAACGCGCCGGTACTCCGAGATAGCGAAGCATCAATGTAGTTGCTGTCGCATAGTGTACATCATATCCATTTTTTGTCTGCTCAAACGTATAGCGCAGAAAATCCTGTTTGCCATTATCTGTTCGTACAGCTTCATTATAATTCAACTGGTTCGCCAAAGTATCCTTCACCAGCTTTAAGATCTCTGTCAGCGAATGTTCTTCCTTTTTTTCATTTTTCAGAAGTTCTTCCATCACGCCGATCGCCGTGTTCGTAAGGCGGAGATCTTTTGCATAGACAAATTTCCGGTATGCCTCTTCCTTCTTAAGATACTGCTGTACTTTTTGCTCCTTCTGGTGTTTTTCAATCCAGACTGCCTGTTTGTACCAGTCCGCCGTACTTCCGGTGTAGTATGTCAGTTTTTCTTTTCCGGTCTGCGCCGGATTTTCTGTATCTCCGATCACATCTTTCGCAAAAGCGGTTCCTGCTTTCAAACCATATGGTAAATACCTGTTTTTCTCGCATGCCGATACATTTTCAATTATCACGGACGCTGTTTTTTTCTTACCGGAAAGTCCAAGTGCCTCGCCCGTTACGTTCTGTCCGTAGAGACCCGATCTGTGCATCCAGTAAAATAAAGCTTTTCCTTCTTTTCGATCTTTCGCATCCAGTGGCTCCCAGGAACTCCCTGTATAGATTTCCCCGGTCATCTGTCTGAGATAAAGTTTCTGCGGATGCTCCATCGTGACAAGAAGCGCTGTCTTTTTACTCTGTGTCCGCTGTTTTACATTCGTAAGCACACCCTCTGTCAGCGCAGTCTCTCCATGATCGTAACGCATGGCATGTATTTTTCCTGCAAGTTCCAACCTTGCATGTCCGGCATTGAGCGTATCTACACCTGTACGTTCCAGGATTTCTTTTACGATTCCACTCCCTGCGAGGCAGATGCCGGCTATCAGCACCAACGCACCTGCAAGTGCTATCCTGTTCTTCCAGAATCTTTTTCGTAAACTATCTCCTGCCATACCGGAACGGCACGCAAAATATATGGCAAGAAAGAGTGTTCCTGCAAACAGTCCCCATCTTTTCCTGAAAAATCCGATTCCATATCCTGCCATCCAGATTGTCCAGACCACAAGGAGCATTCCTGTTCTTTTCTTTTTCACAAGAACAAAAAGCAACATTCCGAGAAGTACTGCAAGAAGAACTGCTGCCAGTACACTTCCTGCTTTTCCATGCACCGGATAATCCAGCCAGATTTTCCCTGTCTTTCCTGTGAGAAATGCTCTCCAGACATTTCCCTGTCTGCTGAAACCATTTTTCACAGCCTTTCTCTTTACCAGCGCTGTAAGAAGCAGGATTATGCTGAGCCCTGCGAACCACCAGTTGTCAGAAATGGCTTTCTTATTCTGTTTTTTCTTTGTGATATAAAGTCCTGCCAATATAACATCCTTCCTACATTTTACACGCTGTTCTTTACAAACTGTTTCTTACAATCTCTTCTTTGTGATCTGTTCTTTATAATTCCATTCTTATCAGATCTTCTCTGTAAGTTCCGGTGCAGTAGATGATCCTGCCCGGTTCCGCAATTCTTCGTTCCGGTTCTCTGGCGCAGAGCACCTCTGTCACCTGCGCTTCCTTCAGCTCATCCGGAAGATTTCCTTCTTCCTGATTTTCCATTCCAAAAACAATCACTTTCGCATATGTATTCTGCGTCTGCTCTTCCACCGGAAATTCTCCTTTTAACATCTGCGCGATCGCCCGCTGCAGTTCTTCCTCTGTTCCGACCGGCATATAACAGCTCTCCTCATTCTGCTGCCATCCAAGTGTAAATGTCTCACCCATTTCCCATATCATCTGAGCAGCAGATGAAACAACTTCTGCCATCGTATCCATTTCTCCTGCTTCTGCCTGTCCTTCCTTATTCCAGAACAAAAGCAATGTTTTTATTTCCGGAAGGCTCGGCTCTCTTATAATAAGCTGCCCTCTCTTTGATGATAATTTCCAGTGGATCTGCCGCAGGCTGTCACCGGGTGCATAATCGCGGAGCGCATACGTCTCGGTCTGATCGTTTCCTTTCCGGAACGGCGACCATTCTTCGGCATCCTCTGTACTTCCGGCTGCCGGCTCTAAAACTATCTGCGGTACAAATGTATCCGGCAGTACAACCGTTTTTGCCACAGACTGTGTCCCGTTCTCTTTACAGCGGACAGCAAGAAAACCAAGCCAGTCCATCAGAAAAACTCCGGTTATCTTCATCGTCAGATAACCGCAATAATCTGAGCGAAAGGAAAAACTTTCTTTTGTCTGTTTCTCTGTCACTGTCGAAATTTCAATATCCTGTTCCGTCATTTCTTTCGTCAGCCTGTTTTTCATCTGTACTCTGACAAAACTATGAAATACCGGAAGTTTTCCTCTGTTTTCAACAAAAATATCCGCATCCTGTTCTTTTCCTTTTTCGGCAGATGCCGGGCAGAAAATCTCCATTTTCAGATTCTTTCTTATGTACAGATTCAAAGCTGTACTTATAAACGGAATCAGAAACCAGAACACCACGCAATAAAATGCTATGGCACTGTCACGAAAAAATACAACTGTTCCAAGTACCGCCAGCACAAATATCCAACTGATCATTCCTTTGATCCTTTGTTTTCTCATCGAATCACTGACTCCTTTATCTCCGGTCCCGGAATCTGTTCTGTCAGTTCTTTTAAGACAAACTCCGCAGACTGTTCATGCAGTCTGGCTTTGGCGGAAAGCAACAGTCTGTGCACACATACCGGTGCAAAGATTTCCAGCACATCTGCCGGTATCACATAATCCCGTCCTTTGATAAATGCACATGCTTTCGCGCTCCGGCATACTGCAAGCGCCGCTCTCGGACTTAAGCCAAGCTGAATATTTTCCTGTGTTCTCGTCGCTTCAACAAGTTCTGAAATATAATTGTAAATCAGATCATCCACATAGATGTTCTGCACCTCTCCGATCAGTCCGAGAAGTTCCGGAATATCCACTGCCGGCTGCACATCATCCAGCGGATTGGCGTGATGTCTGTCTTTCATCATCTCAATCTGCCCGGCACGATCCGGGTATCCCATTTTCAGTTTCATCAGGAAACGGTCAAGCTGTGCATTCGGCAGTTTCTGAGTACCCGCTGTACCGACCGGATTCTGGGTCGCAAGAACAATAAATGGTTCTTCCAGTTTTCTCGTGACGCCGTCCACTGTCACCTGTTTTTCCTCCATTGCTTCCAGAAGCGCTGCCTGTGTCTTGCTGGACGTACGGTTGATCTCGTCTGCCAGCAGAAGATTTGTCATGATCGCGCCCGGTTTATACTGCAATTCTCCTGTCTGCATATCATAAGCAGAAAATCCGACAATATCAGACGGCATCGTGTCCGGTGTAAACTGGATACGCTTATTATCCAGGCCAAGCGCCTTCGCAAATGCTGTCGCAAGTGTTGTTTTTCCGGTTCCCGGCACATCCTCCAACAGCACATGTCCCTGTGCCAGTACTGCGATCAGAACTTTCTCTATGACATCATCTTTTCCGACAATAGCTTTTTTCACTTCTTCCTGTATCTGTACTATTTTATCGTGCATATCTGTTCCTTTCTCCCTGCTATCCTTCTGCATTTTATTTAAAATCAAAAATCCATTTCTTCTCTGTCCGCAATTTCTGTACCGCTTCCAAAGCGATCATTGCCTGATACGTTGCCATCGCACTTCCTTCTTCGTCCGCTTTTTCATGCATATATATGCCATCCTCTTTACGGAACTTTGCAAGCGCGTCCAGCAGTGTGCTTTCTTTTTTCGTAAATGTCTCATCCTTTTCCGGGTCTCTTTCTAGTGCGCACAGTGCAAGGATCACCTGGGAAATGGATTCAGAACTTGCACTGTTATCATATAGAAATTCTGCATCGTCAGACTCCTGCGCAGCAAGCCATTTTACTGCTGCATCGATACTTTCTTTCATCTTCTGCGCATCCAGTTTTTCCTTCTTGCATTTGTCTTCTTTATAATAAGGTGCAAGTGCCTGCACCGCCATAGCTGTTATATCTACTTCCGGATCCAGACTGTTGTCGATACAAAAACCACCACTTTCTTTTTGATACTCCAGAAGCTCTGTTATAAACTTCTTTCTAAGCTCCGGCTTCTTTGGATTGTTATAATCTCCGGCATCCAGCATAAGCAATGCATAGCACAGTCCATTTGCGCCCTGGATTCCCGGATCGCCTTTCGTAAAATTCCAGGTTCCGTCCGCAACAAGATCGATCACTTTCCCGGATGCGTTTTTCACTTTTTCCGGATTCCCGTCAAGCGCCAGTATCGTAAGTGCGATCCGGTGATATTCGGTTGCCTTTACTTTACTTAACCCGCCGCCCCGCTCATATGCTTTTTCGACATACTTCTGTAGCCGATTCAAATATGCCGCCTGCACTTTGCTGTCTGCTTTTCCTGAGAATGTCAGCGCAACCGCCGTCCAGTCGCTCGTTCCGTCTCCCGCCGGGAGCGTACTTTCATCCAGCAGGACAGATTTTTCTTGTGATTCGTAAAATGTATCTAGACTTTCCGCGCTCTGTACAATCTGCGATTTCAAATCTTTTTTTACCTGCTTCTCTTCCCTTGCACATCCGGCACTTCCAACAGCAAGTGTAAATGCAAGGATTCCTGCAAGCAGGCGTTTTCCATATTTTCTCATCTTCTTCTCCCTGGCAGAGACTTTTATTCTCTGTGATCTCTTAATTTTCTGTTTCCCCTATTTTGTTTGGCGTATCAGAAATTGTTGGTTTTTTCATTTTCTCACTTTAGTGTATCTGCAGTTGTTTCTTCTTTATCTGTCGGCTGCGTCTTATCCGATGAATCCGGCTTATCTGTGGAACCTGGTTTGTCTGATGAATCTGGCTTATCTGTGGAGCCCGGCTTATCTGTGGAACCCGGCTTGTCTGTGGAGCCCGGCTTGTCTGTAGAACCCGGCTTATCTGTAGAACCTGGTTTATCCGGTTTCTCAGAGTTTCCTGTCGCCGGAAGTGTTTCCCGCTTTGTCTCGCCACACCGCTTACATGTATACTCTACATATCCATCTTTCGTCGCTGTAGGCTCCACGCGGGATGTCTCTTTATAACTGTGTCCCTGTTCAATAATCTCACCGTCTCTCCAGACTGCACAATAACCGGATAATGTTCCTTCTGTTGTCGCTGTCACACCGACGTCTTTTCCATAAGCAACTGTATAGCGGAGCACGATCTTCTCTCCACCGTTTAACTTCCATGCAGACATTGCCTTACCCGGGCAGTAACTTCCGTTTATGAAATACAACCATCCTGAACCTCTTGTGAAATCAAATTCGCTCAGCCGGTCTCTGGAGCCCGGCGAAGTAAACGTAATACCATCACGCTTCAGCAATTTTTCCAGTCGTTCTCCAATCTTACAACCTTTAAATGCATCCGCGCGGGCAATACTGCTCAGATAAAATTCCTGTTTTACAGAACCGCCGGAATTATAAGCATACCCGTAATCATCCAGCATTTTCAGCACCGCTTCTGCCGCCGTATCTCCGGCTTTTACATCTACCGTTCCTTCTTCTACAACGCCACATTCCACGGTTGTCGCGTCAATAACAATCGAGACGCTTCCGATTTTCTCATCTTTATTATGATACTGGTAGCGGAGCTTATATTCCACATACTTGGAATTGCCGTCTTTGTCCCACGCAAGCACTGTGATCACATGGTCGGAAGTATCGCCCACATTCGGACGTTTAAACTGTAATTCATATTCATATACACCACTGCCGGTTGGATTTGTCACTTCTTTTCCATCCATGATTACACGGATCGCATTCGAATAAATACGTTTTTCTTCCCATGTTTTCGCACTGACTGTAAATGTAAATTCCGATGTATGGATCGTATTTAATCCGTCATCCAGATTTGTCTCTATCAATGGCGGATGCTTTCCTACTGTCGGATTATTTTTATCTGCCTTATCTGCCTCATAATTGACCACTGCCTGCGCCCAGTCACGGTTTCCTTTTTCATCCGTATAGTAAATGGTAATAACATTTTTACCGTGCTTTAATGTTGCCTGATAATCTTTCTGATTTTCTGACTTCAGCCAGGTTCCGTTGCCGGTATCATTCTCATGCTTGTAATTTACTTTTATCTTCGCGTCTACATCAGACTTCGAATAATATGCATAAAAATCCAGCTTATCTTCTGTAAGCTCCGAATAAGTGATTGTCCGGCTGTAAAGATCCGTCACCAGTTTCCCGTCTTTGTTTCCGGTATTATCTCCGTTATCCGGCTTTTTCAGATTATGTTTTCCACTGTCTGCATCATTATCTCCATTCGGATTCTTCCCCGGAACTTTATCGTCCGGTTTGCCATTATCACCCTTTGTCTCCTGGTTTCCTTTCTGTTTCTGCGCTTTTGAGCCAGAAGATTTCTTTGTCTTTTTCTGTTTCTTCTGTGTGGTGTTCTCTTTTGACATCTCCTGCGTCTTCGTCCCGGAACCATTTCCGTTCTTCTGCGCTTTGTCATCGGTTCCATTTTTTAACTGTTCTTTTTTCTTACCTGACTGACCGCCGGTTCCGAAATTCGTCTTTAACTTTGTTGTCTTATCCGAAATCGGATTATTCGGTTTCACAGTCCGCCCCGGCAGCATCCACAAAAGTGCAACAATCAGAAGAAACGGAAGGATGCCTGTCAACAGTTTTTTTATTCGTTTCTTATCCATTTATTTCTCTCCCAGACTAAATTTTCTTCTGATCCTCATTAGTTTTCGCGTCCACGGTTCTGCTGCCAGATACAGCACAAGCGCCGTGCACACTCCATGACTGATATCAAAATACAAACTCTGCGCATAGGCAAGTCCGATTGTTTTCCAGTTGATCGGATCTACATATCCGATAATATATTGAAGGTTCATAAACCAGCCATAAGCAATTCCGCAGAAAAATCCGAACACACACAGCCGGACTGGTTTCTTTCTCTTTCCATGTTCATCTGTCTGCACCTGTCCTACTGTACCAAATACACCGATCCGGTACAGAAGTCCGGTCACCAGACCAATCATCCCCCATGAAAACATCTGCCACGGTGTCCATGGTCCCTGCCCGAACAGAAAATTACTCAAAAGCGCCGCAAGCGCACCGGTAAGATATCCTGCTTTCGCACCAAATGCAATCGCCGTGATCATCACGATCGCCGTCACCGGCTTGAAATTCGGAAGTGGTACTATGGAAAATGCCGCTCTTCCCACTACGCACATTGCCGCCATCAGAGCAACCGGCACGAGATCTCTCGCCTGTGCTTTTCTCTTATCAAATGTCAGATAGAACGGTACCGATGTCAGAATCAGAAACAGCACTGCCAGCGCCAGATCTGAATTTTGCATGATCCAGTTCAGGAACGGCTTTCCTGCCTTGCCAGAAAGAAAGGAAGGCGTACGCATCATCCAGGTATATCCGGCAAGCAAAATAAGCAGAAGCAGGCATGTGAAAATCGCTGCTATGTCACTTCTTCGTTTTGTTTTCTGCATACTGGTTCTTCCTTTCCATGATTTATGTTCCCTTTACTTTTATTTCTTTACTGGTAATTACAATACTGCTCTTACAACTTCCTCGCACGTAATTGCCTCCGGAATTTCATTCCCGGCAATCTGGTTTGCCGCTGTTGTGTAGAAACGGTTTCCCGCAAAAAATGCGTGCGGCTCTCCTTCGGAGATCACCTGACCGTCAAACAATAAACCGCATCGATCGGCATAAGCTGCCGCAAATTCCAGATCGTGTGTTACAAGGAGAATCGCAATGCCACCCTGTGTCAATTTCTTCAGTAAGCCTGCAAGTTTCTTCTTAAGATATGCATCCAGACCTTTTGTTGGCTCATCCAGAAGCAGTATCTTCGCATCCAGAAGCAGTAACTTTCCAAGTGCCGCCCTCTGCATCTCACCTCCGCTTAAGTCATATGGATGCATGGAAATCTTATCTGAAAGCTCCAGAAATTCTGCCATTTCTTTCGCACGTTCTACATCCTGTCCGGCACTTTCCAGAAGTTCTTCCCATACAGTATCATACTGGAAAAGTACTTGCGGACTTTGCGGGAGCATGGCAATACGTTCTCCCTTTTCCCGGATTACTCTGCCTCGCCGCTCTTTTATAATTCCGGTCAGTATTTTTAATAATGTGCTTTTCCCGGCTCCGTTCCCGCCAAGAAGAGCAAACATTTCTCCTTTATATAAAGACAAATCCAGACTCCTTAAAATGTCCACTCCGCTTCTCTCATACCGGAACCAGACTTCCTTCGCACGCAGGACGATGTGTGAATCTTTTTTATCTGCTTTTCTTGTTCCGCTATATTTCATATCAGACGGTCTATTACATCTGTCAGTCAGCACCTCCGCCAGAGCAAGTCTGCCATCCCGGATTGTAAGTGGCAACGGCTTCCCACTGTCATAGATTCCTCTTTTCTTTAATTCCTTAAATATCCGTACTGCTGCCGGAAGTCCTTCATAGATTCTTGATGTATGCTCATCGTTCTCCTCTTCCATTGAAAAGCTCAGCGTCTCTGCCAGCTTCTGCGGTGTTTTCAGTGCTTTTTTCTTTCCATTTTCCATCAAAAGGACACGGTCTGCCATCAGAAATACTTCTTCCAGCCGATGTTCACACAAAAGTACCGCAACGCCCAGCTCCCGATTGATCTTGTGAACCATCTGCAATAAATTAGATGCCGCCAGAGGATCCAGCATACTGGTCGGCTCGTCCAGGAGCAGAAGTTCCGGATTCATCACCATCACAGAGGCAAGATTTAACATCTGCTTCTGTCCACCGGACAATTCGCATGTCTTTCTGTGAAACAATGTCTCCATGCCGAAAAAGCTCGCCATCTCACTCACCCGCCGGCGGATCGTCTGTACCGGCAATGCCGCATTTTCCAGTCCAAATGCCAATTCATGCCACACCGTATCCGTCACGATCTGATTGTCCGGATTCTGCTGCACATACCCAATGCGAAATGCACTGATCTGTTCGTCAAACTCCTGCAATGGCTTATTCTTATAATAAATATTTCCTGCAAATTTTCCTGCCGGCTGCATCTGTGGCTTCGCCATCCGCAGAAGTGTTGTCTTTCCACACCCGGATGCCCCGCACACAACAAGAAACTCTCCTTCTCCCATCGAAAAGGTAAGTTCATCTAACGCTTTTTGTTCCGCTTCCGGATAAGTAAAACCTACCCCTTCAAATCGTAAGAGTTCCATGCTTTTTCTTCCTTCCATTGTATCAGTCCCGGAATTCCGAGAAGTATCAAAAATAAAACAAGAAACAAAATATTTGATTTTTTGCTTCCTCCACTTTGTATCTGCGGGTAAAATTCCATCGTCATACATCCCATGCCCCGGAGTACGAAACAAAAAATCACGATTACACCCACTATGCCTGAAAAGAAAATATCTTTTTGTTCAAACCGGAACAGATGAAATGTTGTTCTTTTTCGCAGTCCGTAACCTCTTGCTTTCATAGAATCCGCCTGCTCCACTACATTTTCCAGGCTCCACCCAAGCAGTACCGTAACTGTCTGCAGTGCGTCCTTTGTCCGTGAAAGTATCTGTTTCCACCCACGCTCTTCTTCCGTTCCTTTTAACATCTTCTGACTGTCACGGATCTCTTTCATTTTTTTAGTCAGATCCGGGATATAATTCCATGCCATTGTAATAAGGAGTGCGCTGGATGGAGCAATTTTCCCAAAAAGATAAAGAAATTTATCATTTGTCATCACTTTCTGATAACAGGCAAACCATAAAATAATCGCCGCCATCGACAAGCCCGATGTCAAACCATACCCAAACGCTTCCAGTGTGATCCACTGATTTCCAAGTTTGAATAACCGTGTCACACCTCTGTGATTCAGAAGCGGATTGACAACCGCTATAAAAAGCACGACTGGAAGCATCCATTTACACCACGAAAATGCACGTCTTCCTTCTATATTATATAGAAAAAACAGTGCACATGCACACGCCAGCACCATTGCCAGCGGATGATGGCAGAGAAAAAACAGTACCATCACTGCCACGAAATATGAAAATAAACATGCCGGGTGTAATTCTTCAAAACTACTCATTCTTTTCCTTCCACTCTTTTGCTTTCTCTTTATCGGTTCCTTTCAGATCAGCACCAAGATCACAACTGTAATTCCACTGCACTTCATCGCCATCTTTTAATGTATATTCACCACAGCTTACTTTTGCATATTTGCCGTTCACACTGTACATCCAACCGCTCCAACGTCCACCGTCCTGTTCATACAGGTTGCCGATTCCCTGAATATAGGCTGTCTTTTTGCCGCCGGAATATTCCATCTGTATTCCTTTGGCATCCTGCACTTCGCAGAGCAGATCAAATACGGAACTGCCCTTCTTCACCTGCATTTTTTCCTTTTTCAGCATGCAGCCATCTTTCGGCAGCACACCTTTCCACTTTTTCTGTTTTGTCAGACCCTTTTTAATCGCCGTATCACAACGGATTTCCACAGATACATCCATCTTTTCTTCACTGGTCTTTGAAGATCCGGCTCTGTCCGGTGTCTCCTGTGCACATCCTGCCAGCAGCAGACAAACGCTCAATATCGCTGTGATTTTCCACAATTTCTGTTTTATTTTTATCATTTTTCCACCTTGTTCTTACTTTTTATCCCCTATATATCTGCCTGCCTCCTCTGCTTACAAACAATCTCATTCAGAATCAGACCTTCTAACCTGTTATAAACTATTATAAATAAGTATAAAAAATAAGCCTCCGTCTTCATGCCTCCGGACTTCTCTTTTATGATCTCCAGATACCTGTATCCTGTCTCGCAGTTCCAACCTACTCACGTCCCTTCTCAAGAATCTCTCTTTCTCAATGGATCTGACGCTTTCGTCCTGATTACAGTAGGGATAAAGTCTGTGGCGGAATCTCACCGCATGTTCCTTGAAAAATATGATAAGCCACTGCAAAATCTGTTCGGGCTTCTGTATTTTCCTGCATCTGTACAGACGACCATTTTCATTCTGTTAATCCATATGAATCTTACTATCCCTGCCTGTGTTTGTCAAGCACACCACAGTTCCTGCCACCGGCAGTTTTTCCGGCTGCTATGGCAACAGAGACGAGATAACAAAAAGCAGAAGGACTTCCTGCCCACCGGACAGGCTGCCTTCTGCTTTTTATTATTCCTATATTATGATTCCTCACCCATGCTCACACGCTCAATGTGCATGGCAAGATAACCGATCTCCATATCTTCCAGAGTTACCCGGAGCGCCTTGCTCATATGCTCACAGACAGTCTTCGCCAGTGCATATGATTCTGGAAACTTATACTCTACATAATCATTCATGTTAATTTTCAAAGATTCTCCGTTAAGCGCTCTTGCCACCATATATTTGACATGATTCATAAGACGGTTATAACTCAGTGAAATAATATTAATATGGATACCTTTCTTTTCTTCAATCAGGGATACACACTCTCGCACAGCTCTCGCCATTTGCATCGAAACAGAAACCGACTCCTCTTCCAACGCAGAATGAATATGAAGCGCCACATAACCAACTTCATCATCATCGATCTCTATATTTTTTTCCTTTTTCAGCATCTCTTTCAGCATGCAGGCAATCTTAAATTCACTGTAAAATAAAGCCTGTATATCTTCCGTCAATGGATTCGATATCTGCTCACCGCGTTTAATTCGCTCTACAGCAAATGCAATATGATCTGCTATCGGGAATAAAATACTTCTGTCTACTTTTCCAAATTGTTCCTCCGCTGCATTCAGGATCTGATTCGCCATCTGAAAATACTCCGGTGCTACACTTTTGATCAAATCTGCCGCGTCACCTTTAGAAGATGTTTCCTGCAGAGAATAAACGGTGCAGGTTTCCGGTTTCTCCATCCGTTCACCGATTTTTCTTCCAAATCCTGCTCCTTTCCCGAGTAGAACATATTCTTTCTGATCATTCAGGTCAATTACGATCACACCATTGTGATTTAACACTTTGCTAATACGATACATGTTTTCCCCACCTTTATCTGCCTTTGACAGATTTCCTTCACTATTCCTAGTCTAACATATATCCTTCATATTCACAAATCTGTTTTCGAAGTTTTAACACCATAGACGGTGCTACGGAAAGTTCATCCACGCCAATTTCCATAAAAGTATCCGTCAATTCCAGATCTGCGCCAAGCTCACCGCAGATTCCAACCCATTTTCCATGTTTGTGCGCATTTTCTGTCACCATTCGGATCATACGGATAATTGCCTTGTGATGGGCATTATAAAAATCATCCAGCTTTGCATTCTGACGGTCGATTGCCATCGTATACTGCGTCAGATCATTCGTTCCGATACTGAAGAAATCAACCATCTGCGCCAGTTCGTCGCTGACCATCACTGCTGCCGGTGTTTCAATCATAATTCCCTGTTCCGGAATCTGATATGGAACTCCCTCTTTTGTCAATTCGTTTTCTACTTCTTTTACAATTTTCTGGATTTTGGCAACTTCCTCTTCCGATGTAATCATTGGATACATCACAGACAAGTTCCCATATACCGCTGCGCGAAGAAGTGCACGAAGCTGTGTTTTGAAGATTTCCGGCTGTTTCAGGCAGATACGGATGGCACGATATCCCATTGCCGGGTTTTCTTCTTCACCCAGTCCAAAATAATCCACCTGTTTATCTGCTCCAATGTCCAGTGTACGGATAATCACTTTCTTTCCCGCCATTGTCTGTAATACCTGACGGTATGCACGAAACTGCTCTTCCTCCGTCGGAAAATCTTCTCTTCCCAGATACAAAAACTCACTCCGGAACAGGCCAACACCTTCTGCATCATTTTCCAGTACGGAAGGAATATCGCCCACGTTTCCGATATTTGCATACAGATGTACTTTTTTTCCATTTTTCGTACAGGTTTCTTTTCCTTTGTATTTTTGCAAAAGTGCTTCTTTTTCCTCTTCCTCCTGCATCTTTTCCTTTGCAGCCGCACACTGTTCTTCTGTCGGCTCTGTGATAAATGTTCCTGCAAACGCATCCAGGACAGCGGTCATTCCATTTTCCAGTTTACCCAGATCCATTTCTGTTCCGATCATTGCCGGAATATTCATCATTCTCGCAAGAATTGCCGTATGGGAATTGGAAGAGCCATGTACAGTTACAAATCCAAGAATTTTCTCCTTATCCAACTGCACGGTCTCACTCGGCGTAAGATCATCTGCAACAATAATAGATGCTTCCTCTCCTGCTTCCATTCCTATGCTGTTTCCATTTAAATTCTCAACCAGACGATTAGAAATATCTTTGACATCCGCAGCTCTTGCCTGCATGTAATCATCATCCATTGCCGCAAACATCTCTGCAAAATTATCACCTGTCACTGCGACGGCATAAGAAGCACTGACTCTTTCTGTACGGATCATATTGCGGATGGCATCCTGATAATCTTCATCTTCCAGCATCATCTGATGCACTTCAAAAATTGCCGCACTCGCTTCGCCAACCTCACTTAATGCTTTTTCATATAAATGCTGAAGCTGTTCTTTCGATGTCTCAACTGCTTCTTCTACTTTTTTAATCTCCGATTCCGGATCCCCTGCTTTTTCTCTTTTTACCTGTACATCCTGTTTTTTAAGGACTGTAACCGGTCCAAGGGCAATGCCCTTGAATACCGGTTTTCCTTTATATTCCTGTGCCATAGTTTTTACCTCAACGATATTTTCCACTCTTTTGCATTCTGCAAACTTTTACAGATTTGCCTCCAAAAATGCTTTGATTCCATCTGCTGCCGCTTCTTCATCCGGTCCTTCTGCTGTCACACGTACTTCCTGTCCGCATTTGATTCCCAGTGCCATTAAAGCCATCAATCTTGTAACTTCTGCAGATTTTTCATCTTTGTAAATCGTAATCTTACTTTCGTATTTTTTTGCCTCTTTCGCAAGCATTCCTGCCGGTCTTGCATGGATTCCCTGTTCGTCTTTTACTGTGTACATAAATTCTTTCATTTGTTTAATCTCCTTTTTTCATTTTTCTTTATATAATGTTGGATCCTCCAACGGGTTTCTTAATATCTGTCTATTGCAAATAATGGTTCTCCGGCTTTGATCGCGCCTTCTGCCAGAAGTCTTACCTTGTCATTATCTTCCAGTTCTGTACAAAGGACCGGCGAACACAGAGACGGGGCATGTGCTTTCAGAAAATCAATATCAATTTCCATCAGTTTTTCGCCCTTTTTCACTTTCTGTCCATTTTCTACAAATACCTGGAAGCCTTCACCGTTCAGGCTTACTGTATCAATTCCGATATGAAGCAATAAAGATAAGCCACTGTCAGTTAAAAATCCAATTGCATGTTTCGTATCAAATACAAACACGACTTCTCCGTCCTCCGGCGCAACAATCTGCGCATTTTCCGGTGTCACAACTGCTCCATCTCCCATCATGCGTCCGGCAAATCCTTCATCCGGTGCAGTAGACAGGTCGGCTGCCAGACCTGTGATCGGACTGGACACGATAATTGTCTCTTTTACTTCTTTTGTTTCATTTTCTGCAGTTGTATTTTCTTCTTTTGTTACAGCAACTTCTTCTGCCTGCGGAACGATTTCTTCGTCCGGTGCTGTTTCTAAATAGTCTTCAAAGTTTGACTTGATCACTGTAACTTTCGGTCCGTAAATGATCTGCACTCCATTTCCTTTATGAACCACTCCGGAAGCTCCTGTCGCTTTCAAAATGCTATCCTGTACAAGCTCCGGTTTATAAACTGTGCAGCGAAGTCTTGTCGCACAGCAGTCTACGTCAGAAATATTTTTCTTTCCACCAAGTCCTACAAGAATTCCTTCCGATACTGCATCCTCTGGATTTGCTGCTGCACCTTCTTTTCTTGCGTTGACATCTGCTCTCGTATAAAGCTTTACTTCTTCCACATCGTCACGTCCCGGTGTTTTCAAATCCATTTTCTTGATCAGGAAACTAAACAAGAAATAATAAACGATAAAATATCCAACTCCGACGATCACGATCCAGATCCAGTTTGTCTTTTCATTTCCCTGTAAAATTCCAAACAGGAACATATCGATCAGTCCACCGGAGAATGTCATTCCGACACCGACTTTAAAGACGTGCATCAGCATATAAGCAAGTCCTGCGAATACACAGTGAATTCCATACAGCACCGGTGCAACAAATAAAAATGTAAATTCCAGTGGCTCTGTAATTCCTGTCAGCATAGAAGTCAGGGCTGCGGATAATAATAAACCTGCAACTGCTTTCTTCTTTTCCGGTTTTGCCGTCTTATACATTGCAAGCGCGGCTCCCGGCAATCCAAAGATCATAAGTGGGAATTTTCCACTCATAAATCTTGTCGCAGATACTGCAAAATGTTTTACAGACGGATCTGCAAGCTGTGCAAAGAAAATATTCTGTGCACCTTCGATAGTTTTTCCAGCCACCTCTAATGTTCCGCCTACAGCAGTCTGCCAGAATGGAAGGTAGAATACGTGATGCAATCCAAACGGGATCAGCAGACGCTCCATAAATCCGTAAACCCATGTTCCTGCATATCCGGATTTCAAAACAAGATCTCCGATGTGGTAAATACCAGACTGGATCACCGGCCATACAAAGAACATTAAAATTCCGACTCCTACATAGACCAGACCGGAAATGATCGGTACAAATCTCGTTCCGCCAAAGAATGATAACACCTGCGGAAGTTCGATCTTATAAAAGCGGTTATGCAGCGCCGCAACTCCAAGCCCTACGATAATTCCACCGAACACACCCATCTGCAGGGAAGTGATTCCACATACATCTGCAACTGCTCCTTCTAACATCGCGTCTGCTCCACCGTTTGCCGTAATCAGCGCCCCGATGGAAGCGTGCATGATAAAAAATGAGATTACAGATGCAAGTGCTGCAACTTCTTTCTCTTTCTTTGCCATACCGATTGCAACACCCATTGCAAAAATCACCGGCAAATTCGTGAAAATAATATTTCCGGCTGCACTCATAACCTGCAGGATCAAGTTCAGCACCGTACCCGGTCCCATAATCTTCATCAGTCCATACGTTTTCAACATTGTTTCATTGGTGAATGATCCACCAAGCCCGAGCAGCAGTCCCGCTACCGGAAGAATTGCGATCGGAAGCATGAAGGATCTTCCTACTCTCTGCAAAACTCCGAAAAATTTGTCTTTCATAGTTTTTCTTCTCCTTTAGTTTCTTGTTATAGTGTATCCGTTTTTAACATTTATATAGGAGAATTCTCCGCTTCGCGCGAGTGGGCATCTTTTCAGAGAGGTTTATGCAAGAAAAACAAAGTATCATATATACAGCAAAAAAAGACATTACCCCTACATAAATATCAAAATACTTATGCACAGTTAATGCCTGCTTACTCAGTTACACACCATGTATGTCATATTTATAACATATCAAAAAAAGAAAGTCAAGATATAAATTTTATAGAAATCACATACAAAATTTACATCCCGACTCACCTTTGTTGTACTGCGCACAGCTTTGGCGTGCTCATAATTTGTGGTATCCAGCTTCTTCTCTGTTTTCTTTACAGATAGTTTATAAGAAGTCGCCTCCTGCCAGGAACGGCAGCGGATGTAAAGGACTTCACCGGCGTTGACTTTCTGCCATAAAATTGGCGCTATCTCTCAGCCTTACAGTTGAAACTGACGCTCCGGTCAGCGGCAGGTATATGTCAATTATAGCAACACAGCACGGCCTTGAAAAGTAAAGAAAGCCGGAATATGAATTTTATAGAAATCACATACAAAATTCACATCCCGGCTGACTACCGTTATTTGTTCTTATTTACTACAGTTTTATTTACCATAGTAGCATTTCAGATACATTTCTTTGATTTCTTTCATCAGTGGATATCTTGGGTTAGCTGCTGTACACTGATCGTTAAATGCCTGCTCTGTCATCTCATCTAATGTATCAAGGAAGTATTTCTCATCGATACCATAGTCTTTGATCGTCTTCTTGATACCGATCTTCTCTTTGAGTACTTCCAGTTTTGCAAGGAAGTTTTCAAATACTTCTTCATCTGTATTTCCCTGGCATCCTGCGAAACGTCCAAGCTCTGCATAGCGGGCAAGTGCGTGTGGATACTGGTACTGAGAAAATGTTCCCATCTTTGTCGGTACTTCTGCTGCATTATATCGCATAACTTCTGTTAAAATAACTGCGTTTGCAACACCGTGTGGCAGATGGTGGAACGCTCCTAATTTATGAGCCATTGAGTGGTTCAGTCCAAGGAATGCATTTGCAAATGCCATACCAGCCATGCAGGAAGCATTTGCCATATGTTCTCTTGCAATCGGATCATTTGCTCCGTTTTCATAAGCAGATGGCAGGTTTTCAAATACCATTTTCACTGCTTTCATAGCAAGACCATCCGTGTAATCTGTTGCCATGATAGATACATATGCCTCGATCGCATGTGTCATAACATCAATACCGGATGCACTTGTCAGTCCTTTTGGGGCTGTCATTGCATTGTCAACATCTACGATTGCCATATTCGGAAGCAGTTCGTAGTCAGCGATCGGCCATTTTACACCAGTCTCTGCATCTGTGATGATTGCGAAAGGTGTCACCTCAGATCCTGTTCCAGAAGATGTAGGAATTGCTACGAAATATGCCTTCTCTCCCATTTTCGGGAATGTAAATACTCTCTTACGGATATCCATGAAATCCATTGCCATGTCTTCAAAGTTTGCTTCCGGATGTTCATACATCACCCACATAATCTTTCCGGCATCCATTGCAGATCCACCACCGAGTGCGATGATCGTATCCGGCTCAAATGCGCGCATCTGGTCTGCACCTTTCTGTGCACACTGTAATGTCGGATCCGGTGCTACTTCATAGAAGCATGTGTGCTGAATTCCCATCTCATCCAGTTTCTCTTCAATCGGTTTTACATATCCATTTTTATATAAGAAGCTGTCGGTTACGATAAATGCCTTTTTCTTATGCATTACGGTTCCAAGTTCATCCAGTGCTACCGGCATACAGCCTTTCTTAAAGTATACTTTCTCAGGTGTTCTGAACCACAGCATGTTCTCTCTCCTCTCAGCTACCGTCTTAATGTTGATCAAATGTTTTACGCCTACGTTCTCTGATACAGAGTTTCCACCCCATGAACCACATCCAAGTGTGAGAGACGGAGCAAGTTTGAAGTTGTACAGATCACCGATTCCACCGTGTGAAGATGGTGTATTAATAAGGATTCGGCATGTCTTCATTGCTGCTGCATGCTTTGCAATCTTTTCTGTCTGTGCCGGATGCACATATAAAGAAGCTGTATGTCCATATCCACCGTCAGCTACAAGCTGAGCTGCTTTTCCAAGTGCCTCATCAAATGTCTTTGCTCTGTACATTGCGAGTACCGGAGATAATTTCTCGTGTGCAAATTCTTCTGAAATATCAACGGATTCTACTTCACCGATCAGGATCTTTGTATTTTCAGGAACTTTTACACCTGCCAGTTTTGCAATCTCGTAAGCAGACTTTCCAGGAATCTTATTGTTCAATGCGCCGTTGATGATGATTGTCTTACGAACTTTATCAAGCTCTTCGCCTGGTTTCAGGAAATAACATCCACGGTATGCAAATTCTTTCTTTACTTCATCATAAATGCTGTCCAGTACAGTTACAGACTGCTCAGATGCACAGATCATACCATTATCAAATGTCTTAGAATGAATGATGGAGTTTACTGCCATCCTTACATCTGCTGTGTCATCAATAATAACCGGTGTATTACCAGCTCCAACTCCGAGTGCCGGTTTGCCGGAAGAATATGCTGCTTTTACCATTCCAGGTCCGCCGGTTGCAAGAATAATATCTGCATCTCTCATAACGGTATTCGTCAGCTCCAGTGAAGGTGTATCGATCCATCCGATGATTCCTTCCGGTGCTCCTGCTTTCACTGCCGCATCCAGAACAACTTTTGCTGCTGCAATTGTAGATGCCTTAGCTGCCGGATGTGGACTAATGATGATTGCATTTCTTGTCTTCAAGCAGATCAGCGTTTTGAAAATTGCTGTTGATGTCGGGTTTGTTGTAGGAATAACTGCCGCAACCAGTCCGATTGGTTCTGCAATCTTCTTAATTCCATATGCTTTATCTTCTTCGATCACGCCACAGGTTTTTGTATTCTTGTATGCGTTATAAATATATTCTGCTGCGTAATGGTTTTTAATAACCTTATCTTCAACGATTCCACGACCTGTTTCTTCGACTGCCTGTTTCGCAAGAGGGATACGCATCTTATTGGCTGCCATTGCTGCTTCGAAGAAAATCTTATCAACTTGTTCCTGCGTGTATGTAGCAAAGATCTTCTGTGCTTCTCTCATCGCTTTCATTTTTGCTTCAAGAGTTTCCACGCTATCAATGATTGTTGGTACTGTCTCTTTTTTCTTTGCCATCTTCTGATCCTCCTGTAAATGGTGTATGTGATTTCTTTCTATGTTTCATACTATACATGCTCGTTAATATTTTGTCAATTACTTTTGGTATTTTTTTAACATATTTGTTAATTTTTAAACAATCGCTTCGAAAAGCAATAATTTTCAGGAGGATTTTTGTATATATTTACCACACTATCAATGCGGTGTAATAAAGTAGCTATCGTTATTTGATCTTCTCATAAAGAAGTGCTTCCAATTCTTCGTAAGATTCTGTCCGGTTGATTTCATCTCTTAATTTGGATGAGCCTTTCATTCCTTTCGTATACCAAGCAACGTGTTTTCGCATCTCGCGGATACCGATAAAGTCACCCTTGTACTCCATCTGAAGTCTCGCATGTCTTAGCATTGTCTCGCGAATCACTTCCGGCGAAGGACGTTCCGGCAGTTTTCCAGTCTTTTCGTATTCCAGAAGTTCTCTGAAAATCCATGGATTTCCCTGGGCGCCTCGTCCGATCATTACGCCATCACAGCCGGTTTCTTCTCGCATCCGGATTGCCTGCTCTCCGGTTGTCACATCACCGTTTCCGATAACCGGAATAGACACTGCTGCTTTAACCTGTCTTATAATATCCCAGTCTGCTTTTCCGGAATAATACTGCTCTCTTGTTCTTCCATGTACGGCTACTGCTTTTGCTCCTGCTTCTTCTGCAACTTTTGCAATCTCCACTGCATTAATATGCGCATCGTCAAATCCTTTTCTGATCTTCACTGTCACAGGTTTCTTTATTGCTTTTGCCGTCTTTGACACAATCTCATAGACAAGCTCCGGTCTTAACATAAGTGCAGAACCTTCTCCGTTCTTCACAATCTTCGGTACCGGGCAGCCCATATTGATATCCAGGATCTGAAATGGAAGTGGTTCGATCATTTTCGCGATCTCACTGATGATATCCGGCTCTGATCCGAACAGTTGCAATGAAACCGGATATTCTTCCGGATGAATCGCCAATAAAGTCTTTGTATTTTTATTCTTATATTGCAGTGCTTTCGCACTGATCATCTCCATACATAAAAGCCCTGCCCCCTGCTCTTTGCAGAGCAAACGGAAGGGCAGGTCTGTAACCCCCGCCATCGGTGCGAGGATATATGGATTTTCAAGCTTTACTTCTCCAATCTTCATGCTTAACGTTTCCTATTCTTTTGATAAATAATATGAAGTCCTTTTAAAGTCAGCTGAGGATCATACACATCAATCGTATCTGTCTCTGCAGCAATGATTTTTCCAAGTCCTCCGGTCGCAACGACTTTTGCATTCTCATAACCAGACTCTTTTTTCAACTGATTGATGATATATTCTGTCTGTCCGATCTGTCCGTAGACCAGACCGCCCTGCATTGCCGAAATCGTCTCTTTCGCCAAAATAGATGCCGGTTTCTTAATCTCGATCGCCGGCAGCATATCTGCCTCCCCCCACAATGCCTGCGCGGAAGTGCGGATTCCCGGAGCAATCACACCTGCTTCAAATGTGCCATCTGCTCCGACAATATCATACGTTGTCGCTGTTCCAAAATCTACAACAATAACAGGTCCTCCAAATAATGTATATGCTGCAACCGCATCCACGATACGATCAGCCCCTACCTGTCTCGGATTCTCTGTAACGATACGGATTCCGGTCTTAATTCCTGCTGAAACGACCATCGGTTTTACGCCAAAATATTTAATAATTGCGCTTCCTAAAGAATGCATGATATCCGGAACTACAGAGGCGATAATTACGTCTGTAATCTGTTCGCCTTCAATTCCATGTCTTTCCACCAATTCACGCAATGTGATTCCATATTCATCTGATGTACGCGGCTGTTTTGCCTTCATACGGAAAGTACCGGAGATCTTGTCTTCCGAAAAAATGCCGAGTGTAATGTTTGTATTTCCCGCATCTATAACTAATAACATATTTTCCTCCTACAGCTCTTCTCCTAGGAAGAACACTTTGTAATATAACTGCAGCGACTGCAGTAATTCCTGTTTTTCTCTCTGAAGCTGTTTGATTTTCAACTGGCTTCCAATATCATCAAACATCGGATCTCCTTCTTCAGATGTCACTTCAAAACACAGCTCTCCGTTTTCTTCATAGACCAGTGTCAGTATGCCACCTACGTCATGTACATATAACACACACATGATTTTCAGTTCGTCTTTGATATGATCCGGTAGTCCTGAAAAATCAGGATTCAGATAATATTTTTCTTCATAAGAATTTGCCCCACAAAGGACGATTTTCTCTTCGTACATAATACCTCCGCTATTTTACAACAGTTTGTCCCGGCTGTCTATACATATCCGTAGATTCCTCGCACAGACACTTCTCCGGCATAGATTTCACGCTCAGTGCCATCCGGCAGAACTACGATCAGCTCACCGGTATCGTTAATTCCTTTTGCGTGTGCTTCATATGCTCCCGCCGGATCCAGTACCCGCACATCCCGGTCACGATTAACCAGACACGCTTCATATGCCTCCCGGATTCCCGACAAATCTTCCCGCTGCACAAACTGTTCATAATATTGTTCAAATCTTTCCATAACCGTCGCAATAACTCCGGCACGCTTTACAGGCTTACCCGTCTCCACCTTCAAAGATGTTGCCGTCTCTTTGATCTCATCCGGAAATGTTTCCTGATTGACGTTGATCCCGACTCCGATCACAACATAATTGATATAATCAATTTCCGTACTCATCTCCGTCAGGATTCCGCAGATTTTCTTCTTATTCAGTACGATGTCATTCGGCCACTTGATTCCCGCATCCACACCAAGCGCATCCCTGATTCCATCTGCTACCGCAAGCGCCATTACAAGTGTCAGCATCGGTGCTTTCACCGGCGGTATCTCCGGTCTTAATAAAATAGTCATGGAAACACTGTTCCCAGACGGTGACTCCCAGCCGCGTCCGCGTCTTCCTTTACCGGCAGTCTGTCGATCTGCGACAAACAGTGTACCGTGTACTTCACCTTTCTCACCCGCCGCTTTCGCCTGATTATTTGTGGAATCCGTCTCGTCGTAGTAAACAACCTGTCTGCCCGCCCATTTTGTCGTAACCAGACTTTCAATTTCTGCTTTTGACAAAACATCCGGACTATCCAGAAGGCGGTAGCCTTTATTGCGTACCGCCTCAATTGTGTAACCTTCTTTTTTTAACTGTTCCATTACTTTCCAGACTGCAGTCCTTGACACCTGAAAATGATCACAAAGCTGCTGCCCGGATATATAAGAGCTGCTCTCTTTCAGCAGTCGTAAAATCTCTGCTTTCATCTTATCGCTCCGACTTTCTATCTCTCACCAAGTGTTGCAACCATAACCGCTTTGATCGTATGCATGCGGTTCTCTGCCTCATCGAATACCTTGGACTGTGAAGATTCAAATACTTCATCTGTTACTTCCATATCTGTAAGACCATATTTTTCATAGATTTCTTTACCGATTTTGGTCTTCAGATCATGGAATGCAGGCAGGCAGTGCAGGAAGATTGCTTTCTCTCCGGCATTATCCATTACTTCCTTCGTAACTTTATATGGTGACAGTTCTTTGATTCTCTCTGCCCATACTTCATCCGGTTCACCCATAGATACCCACACGTCTGTATAAATAACATCTGCACCTTTGGTTCCGGCTTTTACATCCTCTGTCAAAGTAATGGTTCCGCCGCTTTCTTTTGCATAGCCTCTGCATGTTTCAACAAGCTCTGCATCCGGGAAATATTTTTCAGAAGTACATGCTGTAAAATGCATTCCCATCTTCGCACACGCAATCATCAGAGAGTTACCCATGTTATACCTTGCATCGCCCATGTATACAAGATGGATATTTTCCAGTGTTCCAAAATGCTCACGGATCGTCAGCAGATCTGCCAGCATCTGTGTCGGATGATACTCATTTGTCAGACCATTCCATACCGGCACACCTGCATGTTTTGCCAGTTCTTCTACACGTTCCTGACCGAATCCACGATATTCGATTCCATCAAACATTCTTCCGAGAACTCTTGCTGTATCTTCAATACTCTCTTTCTTGCCAATCTGGGATCCACTTGGATCCAGATAAGTGGTTCCCATTCCCATGTCATGTGCCGCCACTTCAAAAGAACATCTGGTTCTTGTACTTGTCTTTTCAAAAATAAGCGCAACATTCATGCCTCTGTATTTATCTACCGGAATTCCTTTTTTCTTCTTATCTTTCAGATCTGCTGCCAGATCCAGCATGTAGGTAATCTCTTCCTTTGTAAAATCTTTCAGTGTTAAAAAATGTCTGCCTTTTAGGTTCATCCTTCGTGTCCTTCTTTCCTAATTGTCCAGTCAGCCTTTTGGCCGTTGTTTATTTTATTTATCTTTTCCACCAATCTCTGTCATGGACTTCACCAGTCCTGCTATGCCCTGGATCTCGGATGGAATAATAATCTTGGTTGCTTTTCCGTCTGCTGCCTTCTCAAATGCTTCCAGGCTCTTCATTGTCAGCACGGCTTCATCTGCTCCTGCTTCTTTCAGGAAACGAATACCGTCTGCATTCGCCTGCTGCACCTTTAAGATTGCTTCTGCTTCACCTTCTGCTTCACGGATCATTGCTTCCTTCTGTGCCTCTGCTTTCAGGATTGCTGCCTGTTTCTCTGCTTCCGCATCAAGGATTGCCGATTCTTTATGACCTTCTGCTACCAGAATTGTTGACTTCTTCTCACCTTCTGCACGCAGGATTGCTTCACGTCTCTCACGCTCTGCTTTCATCTGTTTCTCCATTGCGTCCTGAATGGCTGCAGGTGGTATGATATTTTTCAGCTCTACACGGTTTACTTTAATTCCCCATGGATCTGTTGCCACATCCAGGGAAGCACGCATCTTCGTATTGATCGTCTCTCTGGAAGTCAATGTCTGGTCAAGTTCCAGATCACCGATAATATTACGAAGTGTCGTTGCTGTCAGATTCTCAATCGCCATGATCGGATTGGCAACTCCATAACAGAACATCTTCGGATCTGTGATCTGATAAAACACAACTGTATCGATCCGCATCGTTACATTATCTTTTGTAATAACCGGCTGTGGCGCAAAATCTACAACCTGTTCTTTCAGATCAACACGTCTTGCCACACGGTCAAAAATCGGAACTTTAAAATGAAGTCCCGTACTCCATGTTGCCTGATAAGCCCCCAGTCTTTCGATTACAAGTGCCTCTGCCTGTCTGACAATCTTCACACAGGATATAATAAGCATCACAACAATCAATATTAATATTGCTAAAAAAATCGTATTTAATGGCATCTTCTTTACTCCTCCTCTTTTCTTCTCTCTCTGACAATAAGCTTCACACCTTGGATACCTTCCACTACAACGATCGTATCTTTTGCGATCTTTCCATCCGGTTCGTCTGTCTTTGCCGACCATTCCTGTCCACGGATTTCTACATGCCCTGCTGCCTGCAGTGTATCAATATCTTCTGTCACCAGTGCCTGTTCCCCAATAAGACTCTCAGCGTTCGTCTTCTGCCGCTCTTTATTAAAGTACTTCACGGCAAGTGGTCTTGTAAGCACCAGTAATATAACAGAAACTATGAGAAATGCAACAACCTGCACAGGCAGACCGAAGCCGATCACTCCGCTCACAAATGCCACCAGCGCTCCGCCGGCAAACCAGATTGTCGTAAGTCCCATAGTCAAGATCTCGATAATTAATAATATTACAAATAATATAAGCCAGTATACAGTCTGCATAAATATTCCTCACTTTGCTCCGTGCTTCGCACTTCCTCATATCGGGGCGAGCCCCAAAGTCTTGCATCCACTTATGAGTAAACTCATGTGGATGCCGAACTTTTTGTCTCTGGTATCATTATCTTACTATATTTTCTCCGATAACGCAATTCTAACTGTCTACTGACTTCCTTATGATTTTATGAATTTTTCTCTGTATTTCTTCTCTGTCTCTTCACTTCAAACATCAATACCGAAGCGGCTATTGCGGCATTTAACGACTCCACCTCTCCGCTCATCGGAATAATGATATAGTGATCTGCCATTTTCGAGGTTTCTTCACGCAGCCCGTTCCCCTCATTTCCAATCAGGAATGCACAGGAGAAAGCATAATCTTCTTCATCATAAGACTTCTCCCCGTCCAGATGCGCCGCGTATACTTTAATCCCGGCATCTTTGATCTTGCGGATTGCCTTCAGGATATCTTCCGCATAATAAAACGGCATTCGGTAAATAGAACCCATCGTTGAACGGATTGTTTTCGGATTGTAAATATCCACACAGTCACGGCTCATGATCACACCTGTTACACCTGCGCCTTCTGCAGTCCGCACGATCGTACCCATATTTCCCGGATCCTGCAAATTATCCAGCACTAGCAGATGCCTCTTTTCGCCTTTTAACAGATCCTCCAGCTTATAGGATTTCTGCCGCACAACACAGAGAACCCCCTGTGGTGTCTTTGTATCCGATGCATGTGCAAATACAGTATCCGTCAGCACTTCTATGTGCACCCCGGCTTGCCCTGCAATCGCATTTACCAGCACTTTTTCTTTTTTATAAAAAGATTCAGATACATATACTTCCTGTAATTCATCCACCGGCACTTCCCGGAACATCCGGATGCCTTCCACAAGAAATACATGTTCTTCATCTCTTAATTTTCTCTTCTTTTTTAAATTAATCAGTCTTTTAACTTTTCCGTTTGCTGTACTTGTAATCATACTCTCTGTCCCTTAATAACTATAATATTGAAGCACCCCTGATTATGGTGCCTGCAAATCGCTTTTTACTTCACCTTTTTCACAATAATTGTTATACTTTGAAACGGTATCCGACACCCCAGATTGTCTCGATATACTGAGGGTTGGATGTGTCCATCTCGATCTTTTCACGGATTTTCTTAATATGCACGGTTACAGTTGCGATGTCACCGACAGATTCCATATCCCAGATTTTCTGGAACAGTTCATCTTTGGAATACACATGATTCGGGTGTGCCGCAAGAAATGACAACAGATCAAATTCTTTTGTTGTAAATGTTCTCTCTTCTCCATTTACCCATACTCTTCTTGCAGTCGTGTCAATCTTAAGTCCTCGGATCTCGATCACTTTATTTTTTTCTGCCACGCTTCCGATCAACCGATCATATCTTGCAAGATGTGCTTTCACACGTGCCACCAACTCGCTCGGGCTGAACGGCTTTGTCATATAATCATCCGCTCCCAATCCCAGTCCACGAATCTTATCAATATCATCTTTTTTTGCTGATACCATAATGATTGGTGTGTTCTTCTCATCTCTGACCTTCCGACAGATTTCAAATCCATCTACCCCCGGAAGCATCAGATCAAGAATCAGAAGATCATATTCTTCCTGAAGTGCTTTCTCAAGTCCACTGTCTCCATCATTTGCAACTTCCACTTCAAATCCGCTCAGTTCCAGATAGTCTTTCTCCAGATTTGCAATCGTCTCTTCGTCTTCAACTATTAAAATCTTACTCATTCAATGGTACCTCCTGATATTTTCTCAAAACAAAATACATCGTTGTTCCTGTGTCTTCTCTGCTGGTTGCCCAAATCTTACCACCATGCTCTTCCACAATCTTCTTAACAATAGAAAGCCCGATACCGCTTCCGCCTTTGGACGAATTTCTCGAAGCATCCGTTCTGTAAAAACGGTCGAAAATATTTGGCAGATCCTTGGCTGCAATTCCTTTGCCGTTATCTTCCAGTTCAACCTGAATAAAGTCACCGACATCTTTTACACGAAGGTTGATGATCGGTTTTCTTTTATCCATATATTTCAACGAATTATTTACAATATTATGCACAACACGCTTGATCTGTTCCGCGTCTGCAATCACTTTCACTTCTGGATCTACATAATTAAAATATCCAAATTCTACATTTTTTGACTCCAGTTCCAGCGACAAATCTTCTGCACAATCTGTGAAATAATCATTTACAGATATAATATTGAAGTTATATGGAATACGGTTTGTGTCAATCTTGGAATACAATGTCAACTCATTGATCAGTGTATTCATCTCATTCGCTTTATTATAGATCGTGCGGATATATTTGTCCATTTTCTCCGGTGTATCCGCTACTCCGTCCATGATTCCTTCTGCATATCCTTTGATTGCTGTCACTGGTGTCTTAAGGTCATGGGAGATATTACTGATCAGCTCTTTGTTCTCCTTGTCAAACTGAATCTTCTCTTCTGCACTGTCCTTTAACCGCTTACGCATATCTTCCAGATCACTGCAGAGCTGGCCAAGCTCATCATCAGACTCCGGTTTGATCTCAAAATCCAGATTACCTTCTTTGATATTATAAGCTGCCCTCTTCATCTTTGACAACGGACGCATGATTCCGCGGTAGATCCACATGAGCAAAATAAATGCCGTTGCGATTAAAACAATAACAACCACACAGATCAAGTCTACAAAAAGCTCCTCCACTTCTGGTATAACGTTCTTCATGTCTGTAACGATAAATGCGCTTCCTTTTTCTCCGCTTCGATATTTAAAATCAATCTGCTTGATCAGTACCTGAGCATTGCCACCCAGATAAAGTCCATTTTTCGCATCGGCATCTGCCTCACCATACTTCGGAAGCTGACGGATCACATATTTTGTTTCCCCACTGTCTGTACCAATGTAAACAATGGTATTTCCTTTTCGCACAAGCAGATAGGCTTTATTCTTTTCCAGTTTTTTATTTACTTTCTCAAGTCTGGTCGCATCGCCCATCTCTTCCGGATCTTCGGCAATAATCTTCTTTAGTTCTTCATACGGCTTCTCAGTTACTTTTGACAATACCTGCATAGAATTTGATAAGCTCTCCCAGGTTGTATCAGTAACTCCATATGTCTTTTCGATTGTGCTGATCTGATGTCTGCACAGGACTATTCCCATAGTTGTTGTCAATATAATCGGAATCAGCGTAATCGTTAAAAATGCTATCACAAGTCTTGTTCTTATTTTCATAGGAACACCTCCAGACTCAAGTATAGCATGAAAAAAGGCGCTTCACATCAAAGCGCCTGTAAACATTTCTAAAAATTTTATAAATATGCTTTCAGCACATCCACCTTATCTGTCTTTTCCCAGGAGAGGTCGATGTCTGTACGTCCAAAGTGTCCGTAAGCTGCTGTCTGCTTGTAAATTGGTCTTCTCAAATCCAGCATTTTGATAATTCCTGCCGGGCGGAGATCAAAGTTCTCGCGGATGATCTCAACCAGTTTTTCATCAGACAATTTACCGGTTCCAAATGTATCTACCATAATGGAAGTCGGATGAGCAACTCCGATTGCGTAAGAAAGCTGGATTTCACATTTCTTGGCAAGTCCTGCTGCAACAATATTTTTCGCAACGTAACGTGCTGCGTACGCTGCTGAACGGTCTACCTTTGTGCAGTCTTTACCTGAGAAAGCCCCGCCACCGTGACGTGCCATTCCACCGTAAGTATCTACAATGATCTTGCGTCCTGTCAGTCCACTGTCTCCGTGTGGTCCACCGATAACAAAACGTCCTGTCGGGTTGATAAAGAATTTTGTATTCTCGTCTACCATCTCTGCCGGAAGTACTGTGTCAAATACATATTTCTTAATATCTTCGTGAATCTGCTCCTGTGTCACATCCGGATCGTGCTGTGTAGATAAGACAACTGCATCCAGACGTTTCGGAACATCATTTTCATCATATTCTACTGTAACCTGTGTCTTTCCATCCGGTCTCAGATAAGAAAGCGTTCCGTTCTTCCTTACTTCTGTAAGTTTTCTTGCCAGTTTATGCGCCAGAGAAATCGGATATGGCATCAGTTCCGGAGTCTCATCCGTTGCGTATCCGAACATCATACCCTGGTCGCCGGCTCCGATCGCATCAATCTCATCATCGCCCATTGTATGCTCTTTTGCTTCCAACGCTTTATCAACTCCAAGAGCGATATCTCCAGACTGCTCGTCAATTGCTGTGATCACACCACATGTCTCTGCGTCAAATCCAAATTTTCCTCTTGTATAGCCAATCTCTTTTACTGTATCGCGTACGATTTTCTGAATATCAACATAAGCATTTGTAGTGATCTCACCCATAACGAGAACCATACCTGTCGTTGTTGTTGTCTCACAAGCCACACGGCTCATCGGATCCTGTTCCATCAGTGCATCAAGAATCGCGTCTGAAATCTGGTCGCACATTTTATCCGGATGTCCTTCTGTAACGGACTCGGATGTAAATAATCTTTTTTCCATGTCATTCTCCCTTCTACTTTCTCCCGGGGACGGGGATTTTCTAGAAAATCCCCGTCCCCTTTTAAAAAAGACCTGTCCCTTTTTATGTTATCCACATAATCATCCACAATGCGAAAAAAACAGTCCACAACAAGTGGACTGTTTATATTCTCATATATCAATCTTCTTATTGTTCGATTACTCGCTCAGGTTGGCACCTTCCCATGATGGGGGTTGCCGCAGCTTCACAGATCCTTTGTACCTCCACTGCTCTGAATAAGAGAAAGTTAGCAATATTTATTATTTTCTTTGTTACCTTATAAGACTTTACACGTTTTAACTGTTCTTGTCAACTGATTTATCCAACTTTTAATTTGAATTTCTGAATTTCTTTCTCAGTTTCTACTTTTTCGATGATACCACCAAGACCTCTGAGCTTCTCTTCGAATCTCTCATATCCTCTTTGGATATATACAATATCATCTACAATTGTAATGCCTTCTGTTGCAAGTCCTGCAATACAAAGTGCAGCTCCTGCGCGGAGATCCGGTGCACTCACTCTTGCTCCGCTGAACTTCTCAACACCTTCGATAGTTGCTGAGTTGCCTTCCACTTTGACATTCGCTCCCATTCTGGCAAGTTCGTCCAGATATTTGAAACGATTTTCAAAAATACTCTCTGTAATTGTGCTTGTTCCCTTGCAAAGTGCAAGCGTCACACCAATCTGTGGCTGCATATCCGTTGGAAATCCAGGATATGGAAGTGTCTTCACATGTGTACTTGTAAGATCTCCCTTGGATACAACACGCACTGCATCGTCAAATTCTTCTACCTCACAGCCAATCTCTTCCAGCTTGGCAATCGTAGCTTCCAAATGCTTCGGAATGACATTCAATACTGTCACATCTCCTCTGGTTGCCGCTGCCGCAAACATAAATGTTCCGGCCTCAATCTGATCCGGAATAACCGAATACTCTGTACTGTGAAGCTGTCTGACTCCACGAATCTTGATCACATCTGTTCCTGCACCACGAATATTCGCTCCCATGCTGTTCAGGAAGTTTGCCACGTCTACAACGTGTGGCTCTTTAGCCACATTCTCCATAATTGTAAGACCGTCTGCCATCGCAGCCGTCATCATTACATTGATCGTAGCGCCTACACTGACAACATCAAAATAAATATGTTTACCAACAAGCTTCTCAGCTTCTGCCATGATCTTACCATATTCAATCTCTACTTCTGCGCCCAGTGCACGGAAACCTTTCAGATGCTGGTCAATCGGTCTGCTTCCGATATTACATCCTCCCGGCAGTGCCACTTCCGCATGTTTGTACTTTCCGAGCATCGCGCCAAGTAAATAGTAAGATGCACGGATCTTTTTAATATAATCATATTCTATACTGAAATCATGAATGCCTCTTCCGTTGATCGTCACAGTATGACGGTCAATTCTGTTCACTGTCGCTCCGATTCCGGCAATTGCGTCCAGTAATACATTAATATCGTTGACATCCGGAAGATTATCAATCTTAACTGTCTCATCTGTCATGATCGCAGCCGCAAGAATCGCAAGTGCCGCGTTCTTCGCTCCCCCTATTTCGACCTCTCCGACTAACGGATGGCCACCTTTAATAATATACTGTTCCATTAACCACACCTCTATATAATATTGCTGTCTATGATATAAGCATATTGGATATAGCAGTTATGCCCATTTTGTTCTCTTAAAAATCTAAAACAGGAAGACTCCCACTTCCTGAGTCTTTGCTATTATAGCACAAATCCAACATTTGTAAAATATTTTTTAATTTTATGTAATTATTTTGTAACATTTAATCCGTTTTCAAGCACACGAAGAACTTCCTCGATTGTATCTTCCAGATCCCGTCCTTCCTCACTGATCGTGAGATCTGCATACCGTTCAAATAATGCGCTACGCTCCTCATACAGATCTTTTAATGTCTGACCGTCTTTTAACACAACACCTCTGTTTTTAGCATTATGGAGTCTGTTATTTATTGTCTCATACGACGTATGTAAATATACGATCGTTCCGGTCTCTTTGTAATGCCTCATTGCATTCTCACAATATACAACACTTCCTCCCGGCGAGATAACAGCACGCTCTTCCTGAATCTCCGCATTCACCCGGTCTTCAATCCGCAAGAAACCTTCATTTCCTTCTTCTGCAATAATCTCTTTAAGCAAACGCTTCTCCACTTCCTGGATTACCAGATCTGTATCTACAAACTTATATCCCAGTCTCTTAGCAACAACAACACCGACTGTGCTTTTCCCCGATGCCGGCATTCCGATAAATACGATATTCTTCATATTTTTCATCCTTTAGTCTGTATTTGTTTGAAATCTTTTGATACTTATTACATTTTAATCCTATCCATTTTAACATAAGATTCCTTTTTCGTCCACTTCTTGCTTCAGAATCTACTGCCTTTACAAGATTCGAACTCATTTTTTATCATTTTCTGACCAATTCTACCAATACCGCTCTGCCTGATCTGCCAACGGATACTTTACCATAAAAAATAAGAACCGGAAATCCTTTTATTCCTCCGGTTCTTATTTTGTATAAATTATCTCTTCAGGATACACTCTCATTCAGAAAATAATATTTTCTCTGAAAGTTTCTCCGCTCCTGCCTTCGGCGGCATATTTCCTGACAGGTCATCACCCAGACCAGCTCCCGCAGCCAGGCTTCTTCCAGCTTTTTTTCCTGCGCTCCTGTATCTTTGCCATTCTGCTTATCTGCTAAGATCATCTGATCTTTCACCTGCACATAGACACGGTCACAGATCATCTGTATCTGAAGACGATCCGGATATTCATCATAGATCATACTGACATCATATTCCAGCCGGTCACATTCTGCCTCTACATATGGCAGGATCTTCTTAACTTCAGTCGGATACATGCTCTTCATATAAGCTGCATCCCGGCTGTTTTCCCGTTCCCAGGCTGTATCGATTGGCAGCTGATTTTGATATGCCATATAAAAAGGCAGTTTCTCACTCATAGGTTCTGCTCCTTCTTGGAAAAATATCTGCTTTATTATATGCATTTTTTCAAATGCCGTTCCCGGAAATGCCGGATTTTGTTTTTCTGTCTCTATTGCCGCAATAAACGCAGTCACCTTAGATTTCTCCCCCAAAAAGGGCGATGCATATCCTGCATCGCCCTTTTTCTCTGTTCTAAGCTCTTTCGCTGTAGTGATGTGCTTCTTCAAGCATCATATCTTTTACTTTCATCAGACGGATCTGAGAGCTTCTCTCGTTCTCGTCCAGCTTCATCGTGATATATTTGATTGTCTCCTGAGCCTCCGGAATTGTCACATGCTCCAGCGCATTTACACGACGTCTTGTCTTCTCGATCTCAGCCGCCATAAGCTGGCATGCTTTTTCTGTCTCCGCAAGTTTCAACATATCCGGCAGAATGTCCGCCAGTGATTTTACAGCACCATCCAGATCACTGGATGTAAATGCAAATCCATAAGAATAAATATCATTGGCATCAGCAGTCCTTGTCTTCGTATTGAACACAGGAATGTCAACGCTCATAACATTTTTATTGCCTACTTCCAGATTTACTTCCTGTTTTGGTGCCATCAGTGCGGTATTCAACGTAGCCTCATCCATTCCGGCTTTGGCTATAACAAAGTTCTTATTTGCAGAGAGGATTCCGGCTTCTACTTTCTGACGAAGTGCCATGTTCTCCTTTACCAGCTCCAGAAACTGACGCATCAGCTCATCACGCTTGTCTTTCAGGAGCTTATGTCCCCTTCTTGCTGTAACAAGCTTCTTCTTCGTCTTGGTCAGTTCCATCCGGGTAGGAGTGATCTGTTTCGATGCCATTCGCTACCTCCTTATTTCCATTACCTGATTATTGCTTTCCATAATACTGGTCTAAGAATTTGTCGTCGATACGTTTCAACTCTGCTCTTGGCAGCATAGACAATAATTTCCAGCCAATTTCCAGTGTCTCCTCAATAGATCTGTCGTTGTCATATCCCTGGGAAACATATTCTTTTTCAAATGCTTCTGCAAATTCTGCATATTTCAGGTCAATCTCTGTTAAGGCAGCTTCTCCTAAGATTGTCATCAGTTCTTTTGCATCTTTTCCACGGGAATATGCAGCAAATAACTGGTTCATCGTATTGGAGTGGTCTGCTCTTGTTTTGCCTTCACCGATACCTTTATCTTTCAGTCGTGACAGAGACGGAAGAACATCAATCGGTGGTGTGATTCCCTTACGGTAAAGCTCACGGCTCAGGATGATCTGTCCCTCTGTGATATAACCGGTAAGGTCAGGGATCGGATGGGTCTTGTCATCCTCGGGCATGGTCAGGATCGGAACCATGGTGATACTTCCTGCTTTTCCTTTCTGACGGCCTGCACGCTCGTAGAGAGAAGCAAGGTCTGTATACATGTATCCGGGATATCCACGACGGCCCGGAACCTCTTTACGTGCTGCAGAAACCTCACGGAGAGCATCCGCATAGTTTGTGATATCTGTAAGGATTACAAGAACGTGCATGTCTTTTTCGAAGGCAAGATACTCTGCTGCTGTCAGTGCCATTCGCGGAGTAGCGATACGCTCAACAGCCGGGTCATTTGCCAGGTTTACAAAAAGAACAGTACGGTCTATAGCCCCAGTTTCCTTAAAGCTCTCTACGAAGAAGTTTGACTCCTCAAAAGTGATACCCATGGCAGCAAATACAACGGCGAACTGCTCGTCTTTTCCGCGAACCTTCGCCTGTCTCGCGATCTGTGCCGCAAGCTGTGCATGAGGAAGACCGGATGCGGAGAAGATCGGAAGTTTCTGCCCACGTACCAGGGTGTTCAGTCCGTCAATAGCGGATACACCGGTCTGGATAAACTCCTCCGGATAACTTCTGGCTGCCGGATTCATCGGCAGGCCATTGATATCTCTTCTCTCTTCCGGAAGGATCTCCGGACCGTCATCAATGGGACGGCCCAGTCCGTCAAAGACACGGCCCAGCATATCGCCGGATACACCAAGCTCCATGCTTCGTCCCAGAAAACGTACTTTACTGTTGGAAAGGTTGATACCTGTGGAACTCTCAAACAACTGTACCAGCGCATTGCTTCCGTCAATCTCCAGAACACGGCATCTTCTTGTTTCGCCATCGGCAAGCTCAATCTCACCCAGCTCGTCAAATGCCACATCTTCAACGCCTCGTACCAGCATCAAAGGGCCGGCAACTTCCTGTATGGTCCTATATTCTTTTGGCATTTTACAGGCCCTCCTTTCCCAGAAGTTCCGCAGTCTCTGCTGCAAGCTGGCGGGTTACCTTCTCATATTCCGCTGCCAGCTGATCTTCTTTTGTATATTTGTAACGGCCGATCTGCTCACGTACCGGCAGTTTTACGATATCATTGATATCTGCACCCTGTTTCAGCGCATCCAGGCCTGCATCATAGAATGCAAGTACCAGGCGCATCATGTTGTGCTGTTTTTCCAGAGATGTATAGGTATCGATCTCATGGAAAGAGTTCTGATGAAGGAAGTCCTCGCGGATGGAACGGGCTGCTTCCATTTTCAGGCGGTCGCCCGGAGAAAGTGCATCCATACCTACCATCTTTACGATCTCTTCCAACTCTGCCTCTTCCTGGAGAAGGGTCATCATTCTCTGACGGAGCTCCATCCAGTCCGGCGCCACATTTTCATCAAACCATCCACCTACACTGTCCAGATACAGGGAATAACTGGTCAGCCAGTTGATTGCCGGGAAGTGACGTTTGTATGCAAGGTTTGCATCCAGTCCCCAGAATACCTTCACGATTCGAAGTGTTGCCTGGGAAACAGGCTCGGAAATATCACCACCTGGAGGAGATACCGCACCGATAGCTGTCAGGGCACCTTCTCTTCCGTCTTTTCCATTACAGATCACGTGTCCGGCACGCTCGTAGAACTGTGCAAGACGGGAACCCAGATACGCCGGGTAACCTTCCTCACCTGGCATCTCCTCCAGTCGTCCGGACATCTCACGGAGAGCCTCGGCCCATCTGGAAGTGGAATCTGCCATCAGTGCTACAGAGTAACCCATATCACGGAAATACTCCGCAATGGTGATACCTGTGTAAATAGAAGCCTCACGTGCCGCAACCGGCATATCTGAGGTGTTTGCGATCAGAACAGTTCTCTCCATCAGAGACTGTCCGGTTTTCGGGTCTTTCAACTCCGGAAACTCGTTCAGAACGTCTGTCATCTCGTTTCCACGCTCACCGCAGCCGATATAAACTACGATATCTGCCTCTGCCCATTTTGCAAGCTGATGCTGGATAACGGTCTTGCCGCTTCCGAACGGGCCAGGAACTGCTGCCACACCACCCTTGGCGATTGGGAACATGGTATCAATAACACGCTGGCCTGTTACCAGAGGTTTTGCCGGCGGAAGTTTTTTCTTGTATGGACGGCCACGTCGTACCGGCCAGTGCTGCATCAGTGTCAGTTCTTTATCTCCGTCTGCCGTGGAAAGAACTGCAACGGTCTCATCTACGGTAAACTCACCGGATCTGATCTCTTTCAGAGTACCTTTCATATTGGGTGGTACCATGATCTTCTGTGTAACAACGATGGTCTCCTGAACGGTTCCGAGAACATCGCCGCCTTCCAGCTCATCTCCCACTTTTGCGACCGGGACGAAATTCCATTTTTTATCCCGCTTCAGTGCAGGTACCTCAACACCTCGTTTCAGGTTGTTGCTGCCTGCTACTTTCATAATGTCATCCAGCGGACGTTGGATTCCATCGTAAATACTTGTGATAAGGCCAGGTCCCAGTTCCACGGAAAGGGGAACTTCCATAGACTCTACCGGTTCTCCCGGGCGAAGTCCTGAAGTCTCCTCATATACCTGTATGGAAGCCTCATCTTCATGCATCT
>OGRN01000303.1_pt1 | contig 49865 bp, 44 predicted proteins | sample 1553401 | NCBI WGS metagenome assembly OGRN01 (sample SAMEA2580096, study PRJEB22360) | human gut metagenome | biome: human gut; feature: human-associated habitat; material: faeces | place: Denmark | collected 2008/2010 | reverse complement strand
TAATCAATAATACAAAGAATGAGCCAGTAGTCGGCAGGAATATTTTCCATGGGGCATGACCCCGTTAGGGAGCAAAGCTGACACCTTGGTTATGGGCAGGCAGTACGAAGGAAGTTAGGACCTCTGGAGACAGAGATGATCCTGGTGGATATAGGAGGTTAGCTGCCATAGAGGGAAGGGTATACACAAGGCCAGTAAAGCGAAAAACAATGACGTTTTATTTCGTATACCCATTAATCACTATTTCAGTACCCGATACACGGAAATGCTTGTAGCTGAGGCCTATTCACTGAGATATAAAAGGTTGAAAAACCTTGAATTTTCAATAAAAAACACTTGATTATATGAGGAGGAATCAGAGATGACAAAAAGAATTATTACAATCAGCAGAGAGTTTGGAAGCGGTGGTCGATTTATCGGTGAAGAAGTGGCAAAGAAGCTTGGCATTGCGTATTATGACAAGGATATCATTGGACAGATTGCAGAACAGTCGGGATTGTCACCAGAGTATATTAAAGAAAATGCAGAGTTATCCCCAAAGAAAGGCTTATTTGCATATGCATTTGCCGGACGTGACATTACAGGAAAGTCCATAGAAGATATCGTATATGAGGCACAGAGAAAAGTTATTTTGAAGTTGGCCCAAAAGGAGCCTTGTGTAATCATTGGAAGAAATGCTGATTATATTCTTAAAGACAGGGATGATGTGTTAAATGTGTTTATTCATGGGGATATGCCGGAAAAAATACAGCGTATCATGAGATTATATAATGTTGAAAAGAAGGAAGCTGTCAAAATGATGACAGACACAGATAAAAGACGTATGACAAATTATAACTTTTACACCGAGCAGAAATGGGGAAAAGCCAGTAATTATACGTTGTGCCTGAACAGTTCACAGCTTGGATATGACAGGTGTGAGAAGATAATTATGGAATGCGATATGATGTAAAAGGAAAATCCTATTTTGACTCGCCAAATAAATATTACTGCGAAGATATTGGACTTAGAAATGCAAGAATAGGTTCCCGTCAGCAGGAAATGACTCATATAATGGAGAATATCATATATAATGAGTTGAATATCAGGCAGTTTTCTGTTGATGTTTTGTAATCGCATGCGCCAAATAGAAGAAAGCTAAGATGGAATCAATACACATGCACAATATCCGCTGGCAGGTTGAAAACAGTAGATGGTCAGAGTCTTGTCGATTTCCGGACTATAATCGTGCAGGATATGTTTATTGCCGTTTAACGCCACATCCGCATAAGTAACAAGCCATTTTTTATCTCCATTTTCAAAGACTTCATAAAAGGAACGATTCAACATTTCTGAAACGGGAATGCCCTCAACAACATCCTGTGTAAACCTTTCGGGTTGATGATAAAATCGTAGGTTTATAGAATACAAAAATATAAAGAAATAGATATTGATTACTTTACATCCTTTTCCGGTACATTCAATAGCACGACCGCTGCGATCGTAAAGCAAAGCCCCAATACGGAGAGCAGACTTGGCGTCTCGGAGTAGAGCACTGCGCCGAAAATCATAGCGGCAGCAGGCTCACTGGATGCGAGGATGGAAGCTTTGCCGGTTTCCATATAGCGCATGGAAAGCGAGAAAAGCGCATACGGAAGGACAGAGGAGATCAGCGCATGCACAAACATGACACCGGTATAGGAGAAATAAGCCGGTGTGCATAAAGCACGGATAGTATGCATATTTGAAAATGGAAGCATGGACAGTCCGGAAAATAACGTACCATAAAAAGTAATCGTCAGGAAATGATAGTTTTTCTGTGTCATGCGTTTGCTGACAAGGCTATATGAGGCATAGAAAAAGCAGGCGAGAAGACCGCAGACGATGCCGCGGACAGACCATGCAAGTCCGCCTTTTTCAAATACACCACTGACCAGGACGCAGCCGGTGAGCGCCAGAATGACGCAGCCGGTTTTGCGTCCTGTGATTTTTTCATGGAAAAACATTGCCGCCAGAAACAGTACAAAAACCGGACACATGGCAAGAAGAACTGCCGCAAGTGCCAGAGAACTGCTGGAAACTGAAATATTATAAAAAATGCTGAGTGCCGTCATTCCGATCATGCCGCTCGCAATAAAAAGCCAGAGATCCTTAAGGTTTACATGGAACAGAGAGCGGTTGTAGATGAGCATACAGATGCCTGTAATGAGAGCTGCGAGAAGCATACGGCAGCTGATGATCGTGAAATTATCAACTCCGGCATTTTCCAGAGTTCGGACAAAAATTCCTGTAGCGCCCCAGCAGATGCCGGAGAGAAAGGGAAGAATCCCAGTATATTTTTTTGCTTTTAATAATGTTTGTGTTTTCATGTTAATTAATTTCCTTATCAATCTGTGTTGCAATTCGTATTTCATGGAATTATCATACCACAAAAGCATGACATTAGGGTCAAAAGTATTTTACAGAGAAGAAAGGGTGTGCTAAAATAGACCGGAAAATATCCGAAGGACAGAAACTTAAATTAAAGTGAAAGCAAAGAGCGAAAGAGAGTAAGAAGCGTAAGATGAAAGATTTAACAAAAGGAAAACCATCGGTACTTGTATTTACATTTGCAGTACCGATTTTTTTAGGAAATTTACTACAATTGACATACAGTCTTGCCGACACACGAATCGTCGGCTCCTTTCTTGGAGGAAATGCACTTGCAGCAGTCGGAGCAACGAGCACGTTAAGTGGACTGATTATCGGTTTCCTGCTTGGATTGTCAAATGGATTTGCCATTATCACGGCACAGAAATTCGGCGCCGGAGATATCGAACAGATGCGGAAATCATTTGCCCAGTCGCTAGTTCTTGGAACAGGAATTTCGGTATTCTTTACTGTGCTTGGACTTGCATTTCTGCGACAAATTCTGCAATTCTTAAATATACCGGAAAAATTGCTGCCAATGGCAAGATCTTACATTATTATTATCATAGCCGGGCTGCTTGCAACCTTTTTATATGATGCCTGTGCGGCAGCGTTGCGTGCCATCGGGGACACTGTGACACCGCTCATCATTCTCGCAGTATCGGTCGCGTTAAATACCGCCGGAGATTTATTTTTCGTAGTTGTATTGCACAGTGGTGTGAGAGGTGCGGCAATCGCAACCGTTCTTGCACAAGGGCTGGCATTTGTCATCTGCTGGTTTTACATGATGCACAAATACGAAATTCTCCGCCTGTCAAAGGAAGACTTCTGTCATGTCAATCCGGCCATGCGAAAGGAAATGTTAAGCGCCGGTCTGTCGATGGGATTTATGAGTTCCCTTATCAATATCGGATCGCTGACCTTGCAGACGGCAATCAATCAGCTTGGAAAAGAAATTATTATTGCACACACGGCGGCAAGAAAATTGTCGGAAATGTTTATGATCATGTTCAGCGTATTTGGGCAGACGATGGCAACTTACTGCGGTCAGAATATGGGCGCAGGCAAGATGGACCGTGTAAAGCAGGGAATCAAAGTGGCACTTCTGTATACATTTATCTGGTCGGCTATGTCTGCAGTCGCAAGTTATACGATCGGTGATTTCCTTGTCTATCTCGTAACAGGAACGCACAATAAAATTGTGCTTCTGAATGCGACTAACTATTTGAAATTCAATACCATTTTTTATTTCGTGACAACGATCATCTGTATTTTGCGAAATGCGATGCAGGGACTTGGCGATCATGTAACACCGCTTGTGTCCAGTTCTCTGGAAATGATTGGGAAAATTATCATTGCTTTTACACTGGTGCCGTGGCTTGGCTATACAGGAGTGATTCTCGCGGAGCCGCTGGTCTGGTTTATTATGGTAATTCCGCTGCTGATACAGATTTTTCGCATGCCTGCATTTAAAAAAGACTGAAAAAACACAATAAAAGAAGAGAATGGTCTGAAAATAGTTGACGAAAGCTTCTTTAGTAAAGTATAATTTTTATATGAGGTAGTAAGAAATGGAGGAATAATATGTGGAAAGGAAATAAGACCTGGTGGGAGCAGCTTGCAACCGGTATTCTGATAATTGCGCTGGCTGTCACATTTTCACTGAGTGGATGGATCGGTGTTAAGGCAAGGGGTGTTTCAAGACCGAATCTGAATACGACCAGCCTCTATATGTATGCAGGACAGAATGAGAAACTTGCCGTGAATAATACGAGGGCAAGAGCCAAATGGTCCAGTAGCAACACGAAGGTTGCGCAGGTCAGCCCAAGAGGAATGGTGCGTGCGGTCAGAGCCGGCAGATGTCTGATTTCCGCGAAAGTCAAGGGTAAGACATTAAAGTGTCGTGTGCAGGTTGTCACAAAGCAGAGATACTAAGATGCTCTTTCTAAGAAAAGTTGTGTGATTAGAAGGCTTTTCTTAATGTAGAGATAAAAAACAAATTGGGAGGAAGAAGGTATGAAAGAAAACAGAAGAAGCGTATGGAAACGTCTGTCGGCAGGGTTACTGGTGATTGCAATGGCGGTGACGCTTGCATTTGGTGGCTGGAGTGGGGAAGCAAAAGCAGCCGTTAAACCAAAACTCAGCAAGACAAGTGTTGCAATGTATCCGGGACAGAGTACGAAACTGAAAGTGAAGAATACAAGTGCCAAAATCAAATGGTCCAGCAGCAATAAGAAAATTGCAAAGGTCAGTTCCAAAGGAACAGTAAAAGCAGTAAAACTTGGCAAATGTACAATTACTGCAAAAGTAAAAGGTAAGAAATTAAAATGTAAAGTGGCAGTTGTCACAAAGGAAAATTACCGTGCGAGAAAGCTGTATGATCTGGTAAGAGAAAAAGGAAAAAATCAGGGCGATGGAATGTACATGCTTTCCATGACTTCTAAACAAGGAAAAAATAATGAAAAAGATATTAATATTATTGCATATCCCAAAAAATGGCAGATGCAATTCAGTTATATAGACATGAACGAAAAAGCGGACAAGATGACAGGTACAGCAATCGCGATGGATATCGTAAAAGATAAAGCAGGGGAATTACAAATAATTGATATGAAACTTAAGGAAGATTATGTTATCTTTATTTTAGGAAAGCTTGACAAATCTTACGATGGAAACCGTAAGGGAATGAATTTGACAAAATGTCTGGAAGGTGATCTGATGAGCGAAAGTGATGATGAACTGGAGTACAGCGGAAAGCCTCGTGAAAAAGACTGGACAAAAGCAGTCAGCTATACAAAAACAGCATTCAAATACTACGATAAACTTTTAGGAAAATACGGCTATTCCATGAAGAAAATCGGATTTACAAAATACTAAAAAAAGTGAACAAAGAGAATAGATAAGGCAGGTCAATTTGACCTGCCTTGTTATTATTATAACCTCCGCTTCAACATCTCCGGATTCGTCGCATAAGTCAGCGCAGTATCCTTGGCGATCGTACCATCCTTATAAAGTTTCAAGAGGCTCGCATCCATGGAAACCAGTTCCGGTGTGGCGGAAGAATAGATCATACCATCAATCTGCGGGATTTTATTATCACGGATCATATTGCGGATGGCAGGTGTTACCGTCATAATTTCAAATGCCGGAACTTGGTGTCCGTCAATAGTAGGGACAAGCTGCTGTGATATAACAGCCTGCAGAACCATGGATAACTGGACTGCAATCTGTCGTTGCTGGTTCGGCGGGAATACATCGATGATACGGTCGATCGTATTGGCGGCACCGATCGTATGTAAAGTTGAGAAAATCAGGTGTCCGGTCTCGGCAGCCGTCATGGCAACCTGTATCGTCTCGAAATCACGCATTTCGCCAAGGAGAATGACATCCGGGCTCTGGCGCAGAGACGCACGCAACGCCGTTACATAGCTGACGGTATCGACAGAAATCTCGCGCTGGCTGACGATACTCTTATTGTGGCGGTGAAGAAATTCCAGTGGATCTTCCAGTGTGATAATGTGTTCATGGCGTGTCTGGTTGATGTGGTCGATCACGCAGGCAAGTGTTGTAGATTTACCGCTTCCGGCAGGACCGGTGACGAGTACCAGACCTTTGGAAAAGTCGGCAAAATCAATGATCTGCTGAGGGATTCCCTGCTCCTTTGCATCCGGCAGAGAGAACGAGATCACTCGGATGACGGCAGATAGAGAACCTCTCTGTTTGAAGGCACTGACACGGAAACGGGAAAGTCCCGGAATGGAAAATGAAAAATCATCATCTCCGGTAGCAAGAAGTGTCTGCATGTCGCGCTCATTTGCCATCTGGTAAATCTGTTTAATAATCTCGGCAGTATCATTCGGTTTCAGGCGTTCTTCATCCTCATGTACAATGATGCCATTTAACCGCATGGAAACCGGAAGCCCGGCAACGATAAAAACATCGGAAGCGTTGGAGCTTACCGTTTTTTCAAGTAATTGTGAAGCGAGTGTTATCATAAATAAAAGTCTCCTTTTTATTTTTTAAGTAAGTTCAAAGAATTGTCTCCGTTCCAGTCTGCAGTTGAAAGTGTCTGCCAGCCAGTGATGCGGTACAGATCAGGAGTTGCAGTTTTTGCAGAGGAGAGGCTGCGTTTGTCTGTCTGCTCAGACGGATGCAGAATCAGCAGGCGTGTCTGCAATGCCTGTTTATCATTGATCTTCGTCTGATAAGTCAATGTAAGGGAATCCGAAGTTCTCTTTAAAGTAATATCCGAATTGTTTTTATAATGCTGTTCGATATTTTTGTAATATCCGGCAATATCGGAAGTCTGAAGGTAACAGTTTTTAAGTACCTGATCGATTTTTGCAAGAGTCTCTTCCGCACGACCTGATGCTTTGTAATACTCCTGCGCATGAGTGGCGGATTTCCGGGCGGTCTGATAATCCGAAGCGGCACTGGAAAGTGACAGCGCTGCAAAGGTGATCATACACAATACAATGAAGATCATCAGCAGAGTGACCGATCCGATATTTGTAATTGGAAAATTTTTCTGTTTTGAACCTGATGTATTCATAATCATCAATCCTTTGCGTAGCGCTTTAGTGTTAAATGTGTAATTTCAGAAGCTGCCCTGCCTGACTGTTTCTCAGAAGATTTACTGGAAGATATACTGGCAGTGCCTTCTGCGAGGCGCAGAGCTTTGATCTGAAAATGGCACATGGAATCTTCTTTGTCTGTTGTCTGTAACTGAATCTGGTAGAATGCTTTTTCCGGCAGGCAGGCTTTCCAGTCTGTATCATAATTAATAACAGCGTTTCTGCCATCCATTTCACAGGCCGGAAATTCACTTTCAAGAGTCTCTGAAAATGTCTTTTCATCTTTTAACTCTGCCGCGTCTATTGTATTTAAAAGCCCGGCAACATCTTCCAGACGGGAAAGCGCCTGTTCCGTCTCGGTAGCCTGTGTACTCAGTGTATGTGCTTTGACGAAAGTGTGCAGGCATACTGCACCGGTCAGTGCAAAAAACAGTATGGCGATCATAATTTCCAGCAGAAAGATGCCGGAGCGCTTGTGATTCTGTTGTTTCATGAATGGCTCCTTTCTGCAAGCAGGCGGCTGACTTGTGTGCCATTTTTTTCGGTTATCATAATGCGGTACAGTCCGTTTTTCTTTCGTGTGACGGTCAGATCACGGGCTTCGATCACTTTCTTTCCAGCTTTAAGAGAAGCGTCAGCGTCATCTCGTACGACCAGTTCTTTCAGCCACCCGCCATCTGTGTAGAGATATGTTGTATAGCCGGTAGTATCTGTATTTCCGTTATTATCAGCAGAAGTATCAGCCGGCATGTGGAAAGCAAGACATTCCCTGCCTTCACGTTTCTCGACAGATACAACGCCGTATGTGTCATTTGCGCGAAATTTTTCCGTAATATAGGAAAGTGGTGTGGTAGTCTGGTAATTTTTATCTGCCTGTTCCGTCTGTGCGGCGTAAATACGTGCAGACAGAAGCAGTACGATCAGTGCGGAAACCGCAAATACAAGTAAAAGTGTCAGCGGAAATATAAAGTCTATCATATGTTTTCTCGAACGTTCAAAACGCATTAGTTTCCGCCTCCTTTCCGGATGATCGTAACGTCAGGCATAATATTGGCGCCCAATGGCTGGTAATCCACAAAATATTTGGAAGAGTCATATGTCAGGCCATAATGTTTTTTCAAATATGCCAGACTCTCCGGATAAGTGCCTTCCTGCGCATAGCAGCGGGTGATATCGCGGGTAACGGCAGACTGCAGCGTTTCCATCTCGTTTTTCTCCATGTCTTTCTGGACGGATACGATTCCGTATGAGAAAAATCCAAAGATAGCAAGAAATAAAGCGATGGAAATCAGAACATTCCGCAAATATGAAGTTTGCCGGTTTTTAATAAAACGACGGGACATCTTTAGTCGTTCCTTTCTATCTTGATGTATCAATTACCGGGGAACAGATTTCTTATTCATGTTAAGAAACCAGGTATTATAATGTTGCCATGATGCTGATGAGTGGTAGCATGACAGACAGAAGAATGATGCCGACGATCACGGACAGAATGATGACAAGTGTCGGTTCGATCGCAGTGATCATTCTGGAGAGCCGGTTATCGATCTCTTCTTCGTACTGTCCGGCGATCTTGTTCATCACTTCTTCCAACACACCGGTCTTAGAACCGATGGATGCCATTTTGGCATAAATTCCTGAGAAAATGTGATTGGAAAGAAGTGTTTCGCACAGATCTTCGCCATTTGTAACTGCTTCGGAGCAGGCTTCCAGACGGGTGCGGAAAGCTCCTTTCTTGATAAGTGGAATGGAGAGTTTCAGACATTCCGCAGGTGTCAGTCCGCTGCTTAAAGTCAGTGCCATACCACTTGCAAAACGACATGCGCCGATTTGATCCTGAAGAGAACGGCCGCCGTGAAGTCTTCCCATAAATCCAAGGAGCAGCTGGTGTCCACGTTTTGTCCAGAACAGGTAAGCAGCGCCGGCAGCAAGCAGTACAAGGACAATGCCGCAGACGACGATGTGTGCGTTTAAGAACTGACCAAATCGCAGGATACCCAGTGATAATCCGCTCATTTCTCTGCCGAGCTGGGCAAATACCTGATTGAAGATCGGCATAACTCTTGTCACCAGTACAAGGATGACGAGGATCATCATAAAGATCATAAGTAAAGGATAGGTAACTGCATTGTGGATCGTCTGGTTTAGCGCAGCTTCTTTCTCATAATAGTCCGCAAGGGAAGTCATAACTTCATCCAGTTTTCCTGCCTGTTCCCCAATCTGTACCATCTGGATCATATAGTCCGGAAATGCGTGTGTATCTTCTAGTGCAAGGTGCAGGGAACCGGTATTCAGAAGCATGGTGTTGATGCTTTCCAGTAATCTCTTCTCTTCTGGTTCGGTTGTATCTTCCAGCATGATAGAAATTCCCTCTATAGAAGAAATACCGGATCGCAGGATCATAGCAATCTGCGAACAGAATGCCGCGGTCTCGGCATTGGAGAGAGGCGTGTGTGTCTCGGTCATAATTACTCCTTTCCGGGTTACAGCAGTTTTGTATGCCTGGTATATCATAACCCGATCATTGTATTTAATAGTTGAATTTCACAACGTAATGATTTTTGTCATTTACATATTTCTTGACGGACTCTTTGTCGTTGCTGGCGGCAAGTGTTGGATCCATAAGTTGCCAGTCTTTTCCGTCAAATTTGATGATATCATCCACCCAGCCTTTGTCATCTACATAAGTGCTGATCCAGGCGTGGTAAGTTTCACCGGCATAACCGACTTCCAGTTTGGTCGGAATCCGCTGGGAACGCAGCATGGAAGTCATAAGAGCTGCATAATCGAAACAGATGCCTTTGCCGGTTTTCAAAGTTTCATCTACATTTGGAATATATCCATAAGAAACGTTTTCAGCTTTGGCGTTATCGTAAGCGACATGTTTCACCACATAGTTATAAACATTCTGTACGACTTCCAGATCCGTCCATGTATTTTCCGCAAGTTTCTGCCCTTTTTTTACTGCATTTGATTTCGCAGTGAACCAGACATACTGGTTCGGGTAGAGGAAAGGAAGAAACCTATCCTTGATCTTTGCGGAAATGGTCTGCTCCAGAGCGATTGCATAAGAATCTCCGCTTACATTTTCCAGAATACTGAGTGAATAACGGCCATTTCCGGCATTGAGTGGAAATGCCATATAACCGGCGTCTTTACTCAGAAGATAAGTATAATTTGCCTGATCCGGTCCGGCAATCTGTAATTTTACTTTGGATTTGCCACCGGTATATTTTACCATGATATATCCTTCGGAAATATGTGACGCATCGATGGATGCACTGTTATTTTTGTAAACTTTTTTGCCGGGGGCAGACGGAGATAATACTTTTGGCGTGGAATCACGCTTTGGCCCGGAATGATCGGCTTCATTTGAATGGGAAGACGAACAGCCGGATAATACAAAAAGAAGAATCCCGATAAGTAATATAACAGGCAAAGCATGTGATGTCTTTTTCATAGTCATATCGGGATTCTCCTTTTTTAAATGTACGTTATTTCTTAACCGGAGAGAGCAACAATTCCAGTTCATTACCGGCATTATCCGGAATCTTAATAGTTGTCGGTTGCTTCGGTATCATAAAAGAAATAGTACCGGTTTTCTTGTTGATACTCTTCGGGACAAGACCGGAAATCGCATCGTAGTTGATACCGGAATATGTGTCGGATACGTCCAGATATACAACTCCGTGACGGGAGTAGGAGTCCAGAAGTTTCGGTTTCTCGGTATCCAGACTGGAAACTTTGTAACTACGTAAGGAAGTCTGTGCGTTCATGCCTTCTGCATGGATTGTCAGTGTTCCGTTAGAAGTAACTTCCGCAGTATAAGTATGCGTATCTTTCTTCGTTAAAGCGACCGGATGTCCATCCAGGTCAGCGGTAACTTCCCGGATCGGGAGCAGTGTCTTTACCCGGATATTGTAAACAGCGGACTGTGTAGAGTCTACTTTGGTACGTTCTGCAATAATCGTTGGCTTAATGAATAAAAGCGGCATTAAGATCAGAAGCAGTGTGCACAGATAGGCCAGCGTCCGTCTGAAACCAAAGGTCGTTTTCTTGTAATTGCCCCAGTCTTCCAGAACTTCGACCGGAATTGTGCTCGGTTCCATGTCGCATGCGTTAAAAACGTTGTTCAGAAGCTGGTTCGCAGTCTTCGAATCCAAAGCAGGAATGTCTGTATTGTCAAAAGAAGATGCGTGAAGGTCTAACTCAGAAGTATAATCTTTATTCAAAACAAATCCCTCCTTTTTCTTCGTGGAGCATGTTTTCCAGAAGTTTGCGCCCTTTGCGCAAACGCCGTTTGGCAGTACTCCGGCTGTAATCCATCGCAACGGCAATATCTTCGATGCTCATATTATTGTAATAGCGCATGATGATCGCCTGCGAATATTGTGGAGGCAGTGACTGGATCGCCTGCATCAGCCGTGCTTTTGCATCTTTGTTCAGAATATGTTTCTCCGGATTCGTCATGACATCCGAGAAAGATTCTGAAAAATCAGATGCCTGACCGGAGGATATATAATCCAGTTCCTGTTCCTGCCGTTTCCTTTTCTGCCAAGTGTCAAAACAGATCCGGAATGTGATCTGGTGCAACCAGGATACAAAGAGACGCGGATTCTTCAGTGTGTCCAGATTCTTTAATACTAAAATGTAAACTTCCTGCAGGATGTCCTGTGCAAGATAGGGATCTTTTACATATTGATAGGCAAAACGGTACTGCGACTGATAAGTAGCAGTATATAATTCTGCAAATGCATCGCTGTCGCATTCCTGCGTTTTGCGTACCAGTTTTGCAATGTAATCATAATCAAGTTCCATGCGTCTAACTCCTTTGTACATTCGTTGATCTGGATATACGTTTGTTTGCAAGTGCGATCAGCCGGGTAATCTGATCCAGATGTTCATTACGATTCAGTGCGATACCGGTGTGATATTCAATGGCAATAGAATCCGGTGCCTGATTGTGCTGGGCAACCCGGTTTTCAATGCGCTGGATAAAAAGATCTATATTTTCCTCGGTACAGTCTTCAAAGATTGCAAGAAACTTATTACCACCGTTGCGACCGACAAAACATAAAGACGTTGCCGCAGTGGAAAGAATATTGGAAAAATCTTTCAACAGACGGTTGCCGGTAGCATGTGTGTAAAGGTTATTAATCTCTGAAAGATTGGAAAGATCGATCATAATACAGCCGATGTTCTCCGGAAGTTTCTCGTCGTAATATTTCTCAATGACTGTATCACAGCTGAAACGGTTTGGCATACCGGATATCGGATCGGAATAAGCGACACCGTATAAGTTATGATAGTTCAGTTTAATTGTTGAGATAAGGTTAAAATCGATCAGCAGGAAAATAAAGCTGACCAATAACAGTACCCATACGACAAAAAACAAAATCGTGGCAGGGCGGGATGAAAATACGAACTGTTTCACTTCTGGTTTCAGAAGGAGAAACAGACTTAAGATGGTAAGGATCGCCAGTATTGCAAGCTGGAGAACCTTGAATGACGTGTACTTTTTCATAATTGTGAATCCTCCGTTCAATTCAGGTCCATTGACGGGTGTTGCTTAAGTCTATAGTTTCAGGCTGAAAATCCCCGTGTGTTACTTCTTGTCCGAGTTTTACGCTCATATATCTGCAGAACTAAGTTTATGTAATGATATATGAATGTATTTCTCTGATATCATTTGTATATTATATCACAAATAATAAGGGAATACCATATTTCGACAGTCACAGATTTGCACATAGATTGGGTGTTGAGATATAAGGGTAAAATCGTTATAATAAGGAAGGTAAAAGAAACAGGAAGAAGGTTTTACAAAATGGAGATAGAGAGTATTAAGCAAAAAGTGCTGGAAGATGTAGATCCGGTCATGAAGAAGAAAAAAGCAAAAGAACGTCGGAAACAACGACTGATTGTGATAATGCAGTTCCTGCTCGTTTTTGTTGTTATCATAGGTCTTTTCCATTTTTTTATGGGGATATCGACAGTTGACGGAGAATCGATGTATCCGACACTGCATGACAAGAATGTAGTTATTTATGAGAGACATAACAGCGAATACAAAGCCGGAGACATCGTGGCGCTCGATATGCCGAACGGGGATGTATATGTGAAGAGAGTGATTGCTGTAGCAGGGGATACCGTTAATATTGACCGTGAAAAGATCTATGTCAACGGAGAAGAAGTTACGACACCGCAGGCAGTCGGTAAGACGGAAGCAAAGTCTGATAAGATCACCTATCCACTGACGGTAGAAGATAAGCAGGTTTTTGTGCTCGGTGATAACCGAGAGGTTTCCAGGGATTCCAGAGAGATTGGCACTGTGAAGATAAAAAACATCAAGGGAAAGATCAGATGGTCTATAGGAATCTTTTAAAAAATATGCTACGCTAACGAATAGGATAAATATCCGAACAGATAAGAGTACAATGAGAGAATGAGGATGAAAAAATGGGATATACAGAACTTACGGAACAATTTGAACGCCGTGAGAAGATGAGAGGCACCGCTTTGACAATATTAGGCGGTGTCTTTTGGGGGCTTGCAGGAGTTTTTGGAAAATATTCATTTGAACACAGAGGGATGACACCACAGTGGCTGGTAAATGTGCGCCTGATCATTGCGGGATTGATCCTTCTGTCCACAGTAGTTGCAAAACAGAAAAAAGATACTTTCCGCATATGGAAGAATCCAAGACATGTGATCCGGATGATGTTGTATGGTATGATCGGTATTGCGGCCTGCCAGATGACATATTATATGGCGGTAGATGATTCAAATGCAGGTATCGCAACAGTATTGCAGTATGTGGCACCGGTTATCATCATGCTGTACACATCGCTTGTCAACCGGAAATTGCCGGAAGTATCAGAGCGTATTGCACTGGTTCTTGCATTTGGCGGAGTCATACTGATCGCAACGCACGGAGATCTGACACAGCTTACAGTGTCCAAAACAACTCTGTTTCTTGGACTTGCATCTGCGCTTGCGACCGTATTTTATAATCTGCTTCCGGGTAATCTGATGAGCGAATACGGAACATTTGCGATCGTTGGCTGGGGTATGTTAATCAGCGGAATCGGACTGATTCCAATTGTAAGACCGTGGACAACCACGGCGCAGATTATATGGGACTGGCAGACATTTCTGTGCGTAACGGTCGTAATCATCATGGGAACCGTGCTTTCTTTCGGATGCTACATGGAAGGGCTGCGTCTGATCGGCGGAACAAGGGCGAGTCTGTTTGCATCGGTAGAACCACTGACAGCAACACTTGCATCCGTATTATTTATGGGCGTTTCCTTTGAATTCATGGATCTTTTAGGATTTGCAGGAATCATCGGTGCAGTTATTATTCTTTCACTTCCGGGGAAGAAGAAAAATTAGCCAGCAGCTTTTTTATATGCGTGTATCGTTTCTCGGGTATCGGAATAGAGACCCCATTGGTAAGTGTAAAGGAGAAACGCTGGATACTGGCGACGTAAGTCAGGTTCACCAGATAACTTTCGTGACAGCGGATCAGTTCCGGTTCACAGCGTTTGCATAGAGCGGACAGACGTTCAACACATTCAAATGTCTGCGTCGAAGTGTGCAGCAGAGTATGAGAACCACAGGATTCTACATACAGAATCAGATCCGGTTTCAGATAAATCATGGAGCGGTCTTTTCCATGAAAAGTAACTCTTCTGTGCTTTATCTGCCCGGATAGAACCATGGATTTATAGGTTTCAGCATAATGAACAGGATAGATAGTATCCCGCGGATCATAGGCAATCGCATTGGAAATGTGGCAAAGCCGGATGCGTGGGATATTATTTTGCATAGCCCATAGCATAGAAATTCTTTGATGGACGCGATTTGAACTGCCATCCGGCCAGAAAGTATCCAACTGAAAAGTAAGAAGCACGTCCAGAGTAGAAGGAATGCCTGTGTCGAGCGGATAGACAACGAGATTTGAAACAGTAAAACGCAGTTCATGTTTTTCTTTCTGAAATGCATCTATCAGATTATCTTTTCCGCGGATCATCTGATCATGCGCTGGTCCAAGCCACAGAATATCATCGTGGCAGTTTTCAAGAAATGACTGGATTTTGTTGTCATAATATTCTAATAAAATTGCAGCACTGCAAATGGTATATTTTTCAATATTCATAGAATTCCCTTCCCAAAATGCAGATTCCAGTTCATAAAAGGCAAGTGAAATTTTAAAGAAAACAAGTCGTTTTTTATATTTTATTGCAAGGGATGTAAAAATGCAATATTATTATACCAAGGAAACCAAAACAGGTAGCAATCTGCTGGTATTATATAAAGTGTCAGTAAAAGGATCTGCCCCGAAATAAGCATAAAAGCGGAAAATTAAAATTATATTTAAAAGAGAGTAAATTTAAAATAAGGTGAAAAATTAAGACAGAAAGAAGATGAAGTATTATGGAACATAAGTTATGGTTTATGGGAACATCCTATGTTCCGGGTGAAGCAAGAACTCTCATTGACAATCTGGAAGATTCTGCACACAGGGAAATGGCACGTGCGGAATTTTATTATTTTCGGGGAGAAAGTGAGAAGGCGGCAGAAATTTCCGAGAAGTATCTGCAGGATGAAGATCTTGTATTCAGAATGTCGGCGTGTCTGATCTATATTTTTTCTGATTTTTCGGTAGGAGGAGTAGAGGCAGTAAAAGCAGGTGCACATGTTATGAAAGTGACGGCTGATGTGCTGCTTCATTCAGAAGATCGCAAAGAGAGAGCATATGCGGCATTTGCCGGAAGTGTGGCAAAAGTGCTACTTCATATCGAAGACTGGGAAGCACCTCTGATCTTTGAATATCTAACAGATCTTCCAAAAGGATTGCGGTTATGGGGATGTTACTTTATCGCATATGATGCTTATCAGAAGGGAGAGTATGAGCGCTCCCGCGGAATCGTAGAGACAGGGCTTGCATTCAGCCCGCAGTTATATCCGGTTTCGTTTATATATCTTCACCTTGTGGCAGCGATGGACGCTGTCAGTATGAAGAAAACGAAAGAAGCCGAAGAGCATTTTCGGGCAGCATGGGAACTGGCAGAGCCGGATGGACTGCTGGAAGGAATCGGTGAACATCATGGACTTTTACAGGGGCTGGTGGAACAATATATAAAAGAAGAGTCGCCGGAAGCATTCGACCGGATATTCCGGATCATGGAACGTTTCAGTTACGGATGGCAGAAATGGCATAGCCTTAGAAGCAAAGGAGAAGGAGCAAAAGCAGTCGGCGGGAAACTCAGTGTACTTACGAAAGAAGAATTTGTAGTAGCTATGCTGGCAAACAGAGGCTGGATGAATGTGGAGATTGCCGAACATATGGGAATTGAACAGAATCAGCTTAACCGGACGCTAAAAGCGGTTTACAAAAAGCTGGGAATTGCCAATCGGCGGCAATTGAAGAAATATATGCTGCAGTGACATTTTATAGTAGTTAATCCGTTTCAAAGGGTATTACACGAAATTCGTGTGGTGCCCTTTCTTTTTGAACGCTTAAATTACAGAAAGATTGTACTGCAACACATATGCTCATCTGTTATAATGAAATAAGTTTAAGAGGTGATGCGAATGATAACATTAAACGATTATTTATATTCCGGAAATACAGTCTTTAAGATTTTACACAAATATATCGTAGATCTTAGAAAAGAAGCAAAACGTACCGGTAATGAGATCGATCTGATCCACAGTAATTTTCTGATCCAGATTCAGGAAATGCTGGAACACAACGACTTCCTGACAGCACAGTCACAGAAGATCCGTGAATTTTACAAATATATGGCAAAGGAATATCCGTTTCTTGCATTTACATTCAAAGGCAGGATCAAATCACTGCTCCGTGCGGAAGAGAAATTCAATGGTTATATCGTGGAATGTGTTTATGAATGTTACGAGAAATACGGGCGCTATCCGACCATTTCCGAATTAAAAGAAAAATTAAACTGTTTCCGTGATTTTATTGCATATCGGATCGTAGTTTCTCTTCCGAAATGCAACGTAAAAAATGAAGCAGAATGGGAGAAGGAAGAGATCGAGTATCTGTATCAGATTGCCAATGTGTTGCCGGGATTTCTGGAAGCACAGGGATTTTCGGCAGAGTCGGCAAGAGGCGTGCTGGAAAGTAAGTCAGAGCAGCTTCATGATAATGTCCGCCCGTATTACAGAGATTATATTTCTAATCATATTGAGAGTGGATACCAGTCTCTTCATATTACATTTTACGATAACAGTTCACGAAGCTATATGGAAGTGCAGCTTCGGACGAAGACAATGGACGATATTGCAGAGATTGGTGCGGCAAATCATAAGGCTTACGAGAAGAAGCAGGAGCAGGAGCGAACAAGGAGGAAAGTTATTCCGGAGGGCGAGAACCTGTATTTTGATGAAGCATATGAGCGTGGAAAACGGCTTGTCAATCTGGAGTTAAAAGACCTGGATGTCAATATGTTCGCAGCAGTGAACAACAGTCTGATTAACGACGGCTGTGGTCTGTACAGGGGACGTCAGATTCTGCCGTACGAGCATTTATCCAGATATCAGAATGACCTGATTGACTAGTTATCAGCGTGCGGCGCATTTAGTGTGGCACGTTTAATAAAAATAGTTTGATAACAGAGTGATGTTGTGCTAAATTATAAAAAACAATTTAACATACTAAACCAATGAAGCGGAGATCAAAGCATTCACGCGCACACAGGTCATGCTGTGAATCAAGGTGGCACCGCGGGTGGTATAAGCCGGAGATATATATTTTCCCAATGCAGAACTCGTCCTTGACAGAAATTATTTTAGTTTCTGTCAAGGACTTTTTTGATTATTTATTTCTACCAGAGGACCAAAACAGGCGAGCCCGTTGTGCCTGCGGCACTTTTGCTTGAATAATTTTATGGTAAAAATAGATAAAAAAATAACAAAATGTTAAGAAAATCCATTGAAACTACATAAAGATTGTGCTACATTGAATCTGATAGAAAAAGCAAATGAAAGATTATATTTATAGAAAAACATTATAATACAAACACACCGAATAAAACAATATAAAGGCGGAACAGAGGGCACTTTGTTCTAACAATTTTTATAAAAATGATACCTTGTAATATAGATATCTACAGAGGAAAAGCGTATGTACGAACGAGAGAAAGCAATCATAATTACGAATAATGACCGCGTGTTTGAAGCATACAAAGATGAGATGCAAGTTATTTTAAAACAGACGTATGAAGAAGTTCTGATCGCAACGCGGGATATGGTTTATGACCGCCATATTCTGCTGACACATCCGCAGGCATCGAGCCTGAAACCGAATCAGACGCCATATCGGTCTGTAATTGTATACCCGGGAAGCGGGGAAGATGCGATGAAGGCAATCCTGCTGATTGAAAAATGTCTGGAAGTATACAGACGCTGGCAGGAGATAGCACCGTCCCCGGCTTCCTACCCCAAAAAAGTAGAGGATGATTTCAAGACCATTGATTTATCCATAGTTCAGAATGTTATGCCAAGGATCGTTTAGCGCAGCAGACAGTGCAGAGACGATAGCAAGGTATTTATAACAGAGATAAAAATAGCTTTAAAGTAAAGCAGAATGAGGAGGGAAGGAAGTATGAAACTGGAGTTAGGTAAAATTGAGATCAGGGATATCCGGTTTGGTGACAAGTCCTGCGTGGATGATCATGTGCTTTCTATCAATAAGGAAGAAGTAGAACGCCTTGTGTTGGAAGATGACAAATTGATTGGCTGCCATCTGGAACTTGCAAAACCGGGTGAGAAGACAAGAATCACGCCGGTAAAAGACGTAATCGAACCACGTGTAAAAGTCAGTGGCGGTGAGATTTTCCCAGGTGTGATCGGAAAAGTGTCTCCACAGGTTGGAAGTGGAAGAACACATGCATTATCCGGTTGCTGTGTTGTTACAGTGGGACGAATCGTAGGATTCCAGGAAGGTGTCATTGATATGAGCGGACCGGCAGCAGATTATTGCCCGTTTTCAAAAACACTCAATGTGTGCGTGGTGATCGAACCAAAAGAAGGTCTGGAAACACATGTTTATGAGCGTGCGGGACGTATGGCAGGCCTCAAAGTTGCAGCATATCTCGGCGAACTTGCAAGAAATATCGAACCGGACACATTGGAAGTGTATGAGACAAAGCCAATTCTGGAACAAGCACAGCAATACCCGGATCTTCCGAAGATCGGATATGTACATATGCTTCAGTCACAAGGATTGCTGCATGATACTTATTATTATGGAGTGGATGCAAAACAGATCGTACCGACATTTATGTATCCGACAGAGATCATGGATGGCGCAATCGTATCCGGTAACTGTGTGGCACCGTGTGATAAAGTAACCAGCTATCATCATCTGCACAATCCGGTTATTGAAGATTTATACAGACATCATGGAAAAGATCTCAATTTCATGGGCGTGATTCTGACGAATGAAAATGTATTTCTTGCGGATAAGGAACGTCATTCTGATATGGTTGCGAAGCTGTGTCAGTGGATGGGACTGGACGGAGTGCTGATCACAGAAGAAGGATATGGCAATCCGGATACAGATCTGATGATGAACTGCAAGAAAGTAGAAAGAGCCGGAACGAAAGTTTGCCTGATTACAGATGAGTTCCCAGGTAAGGATGGAAAATCTGCTTCTCTGGCAGATACGTGTGATGAAGCAACAGCACTTGCATCCTGTGGACAGGGTAATGCAACACTTCATTTCCCGGCAATGGATAAGGTAATCGGAACAACAGAATATATCGAGAGCCAGATCGGCGGCTGGGCAGGCTGTATGAACGAAGACGGTTCATTTGAAGCAGAACTGCAGATCATTATCGCATCTACAATTGCGAACGGCTACAACAAACTGGCAGCAAAAGGATACTAAAGGAGGGGTGAAACATGGCAGCATATCGAATTGTACATTATCTGAATCAGTTCTTCGGCGGTATCGGCGGAGAAGATAAAGCAGATTATGAACCGGAAGTACAAGAGAAGGTCATCGGACCGGGACTGGCACTGGCACAGGGACTCGGAGACGATTATGAGATCGTTGCGACTGTGATCTGTGGTGATAACTATTTTGGAGAGAATCTGGATGAAGCGACAGATACAATTGTAGAGATGGTGAAACGTTATCACCCGGACGTATTTGTTGCAGGACCGGCATTTAATGCGGGACGTTATGGAGTAGCATGCGGAACAATATGCAAGGCAGTGGAAGAAAGACTTGGCATTCCGGTTGTGTCCGGTATGTATAAGGAAAATCCGGGAACAGATATGTTCCGTCAGGATGTGATTCTCGTAGAGACAGGTAATTCTGCAGCAACAATGCGTAAAGCAGTACCGAAATTTGTGAATCTGATCCGTAAGCTTGTGACAGGTGAAGAGATCCTTGGACCAGCAGAGGAAGGATATCTGGAGAGAGGAATCCGTGTTAATTATTTTGCGGATGAGAGAGGTTCTGAGAGAGGAATCCAGATGCTTCTTAAGAAGATTGCCGGAGAAGAATTTTCCACAGACCTTCCGATGCCGAAGTTCGACCGTGTTCCTCCGGCAGAAGCTATCAAGGATATGAGCAAGGCAACGATCGCCATTGTAACTTCCGGCGGTATCGTGCCACTTGACAATCCGGATCATATCGAATCATCCAATGCAACCAAATTTGGCTGGTATCCGATCGAGGGAATGGAAAAGATGTCAAAGGATGATTATACAACAATCCATGGTGGATATGACAGACAGTTTGTAATGGAAGATCCAAATCTCGTTATTCCACTGGATGTTCTCCGGAAGAAGGAAAAGGACGGAGAGATTGGTAAATTGTATCCGTATTTTGCAAGTACGACCGGAACTGGAACGGCTACCAATTCAGCAGCAAAATTCGGCACGGATATTGGTAAGAAGCTGGTAGAAGATCATGTAGATGCAGTTATTCTTGTAAGTACCTGAGGTACCTGTACACGTTGCGGTGCAACGATGGTAAAAGGCATTGAAGCATATGGTATCCCGGTGGTGCATGTGTGTACAGTAGTTCCGATTTCACGCACGATCGGTGCGAACCGAATCGTTCCGGCGATTGGAATCCCGTATCCGCTCGGTGATCCGACAGAAGGCGAAGCAGAATCTTATAAAATCAGGGATGCTTTGGTTGAGAAGGCTTTGCAAGCACTTCAGACACCAGTTACAGACCAGACAGTATTTGAAAATTAGTAATCAGATCTGGAAGAATAGAAGTAAAATTTATAAGACAATAACAAATTTATAGATACATGCCCCGTGAGAGACAAAAAGAAGAGACGAGAACTTCTTTTTGTCTCTCTCTTTTTGTTATAGCGGCGAGGAAACCGCCTGAAAAATATATTGACATTTAAAAATAAGACACATATAATAAGTTAGCATACGAACAGTTAGTACACGAACTATTCAGAAGCTAACTGTTACGTAGAAATTAAAATGTGTGACCAGGAAGAGATATCAGAGCATATAACCAGGTTTGTACATAGATTACAAGGAGGAATCAAATATGCAGGATCCAGATCAGAAAATCAAAGAGATGCATATGGGAAGGCTGATCCATATACTTTCTCATCAGATGAAACGGCACAATTGTGGGACGCCATTTGACGATACGGAAGAACTCACAGCAATGCAGAGACACGTGCTCAAATTTATTTTGCTGGAATCTGAGCACAAGGATATTTACCAGAAAGATGTGGAAGAAGAATTCTGTATCCGCAAGTCTACAGCGACCGGAATACTGAAATTAATGGAAGAGCATGGATTTATCACGCGTGAAGCGGTAGAGTCTGATGCCCGGCTGAAACGGATAGTTCCGACAGGGAAGGCTGAAAAAGTGCACAAATTTATTATGGAGCACATTCACCAGACCGAAGCAATGCTGGTCGCAGGTATTTCTGAAGAAGATGTACTGACATGCAAGAAGGTTATGTATCTCATGTATCGGAACCTTGCCGAAGGAGAAAAGGCGGCAAAAGAAGAAACAGCAAAAAAGAAAGCAGATAAATAAGAAAACAGCTAAACAATAAAAAGTTATGAGATAGAAAAATGAAAAGGAGGAGATAACGATGAACAAAACATTGTTGAAATCTGTCAGAGAATACAAAAAGCAGTCTGTCATGGCACCGCTTCTTGTAGTTCTGGAAGTTTTTATGGAAGTTTTGATCCCACTTGAGATGGCAAAGATCATTGATGTGGGAATTGCACAGGGAGATATGAATTACATCATACAGAGAGGAGTTATCCTGGTGGTCATGGCAATGCTGGCATTGTTTTTCGGTGTGCAGGCAGGAAATATGGCAGCCGTTGCCGGAGCCGGATATGCGAAGAATCTGCGTCATGATATTTTCTATAAGATACAGGAATTTTCGTTCCATAATATCGATCATTTCTCCACATCCGGACTGGTTACACGTATGACAACAGATATTACGAACGTGCAGATGGCGTATATGATGAGCATTCGTCTGTTAGCAAGAGCGCCGATCATGGTGATCTTATCGTGGGTGATGACACTTCTTCTGAATAAGAAAGCAGCGTTACTGTTTCTGATCGTAGTGCCGGTGCTTGGCGGAACACTGATATTTATTGCAAAAAAAGCACATCCGCATTTTATCAAAGTATTTGATGAGTACGATGTGTTAAATAATTCCGTGCAGGAAAATGTAAATGCATCCCGTGTGGTAAAGGCATTTGTAAGAGAAGACTATGAAGTGAAGAAATTTCACGGCATTTCCCAGTATGTGTATAATCTGTTCACAAAGGCAGAGAAGATTGTTGCGTGGAACTCACCGGTAATGCAGTTCGTCATGTATACAGTTGTTATCCTGCTTGTTCTGATCGGTGGAAAGAGTATTATCGGTGGTCAGATGGAGACAGGAGAACTGACCAGTATTATTGTATACGCATTGCAGATCATTGGTGCACTGATGATGGTTACATTTGTATTTGTTATGATCATGATTGCGCAGGCATCCACAGACCGTATTACAGAGGTGCTGGAAGAAGTACCGGAGATGCAGGATAAGGAAAATGCAGTAAAGACGGTAGACAATGGCGAGATTGTTTTCAATCATGTGAATTTCAGCTATGCCGGAGAAGGCGGAAATCTGTCGCTGAAAGATATAAATCTTCATATTAAATCAGGTCAGACGATCGGTATCATCGGAGGAACCGGAAGTGCGAAGTCTACACTTGTTCAGCTCATTCCAAGACTTTATGATGTCACAGGCGGACAGGTAAAAGTCGGTGGCGTGGATGTCAGAGATTATGATTTGAAAGTGCTGCGTGACCAGGTGTCCATGGTACTTCAGAAAAATGTATTATTTACCGGGACGATATACGACAACATCCGCTGGGGTGATAAAGATGCAAGCGAAGAGGAAGTAAAAAGAGTATGCCGTCTTGCACAGGCAGACGGATTTGTACAGGAATTTCCGGACGGATATAATACGCAGATCGTGCAGGGCGGTAACAATGTATCCGGTGGACAGAAACAGCGTCTCTGTATTGCAAGAGCATTGCTGAAGAAGCCGAAAATCCTTATTCTGGACGATTCAACGAGCGCAGTAGATACAAAGACGGATGCGCTGATCCGTAAAGCATTCCGGGAGGAGATTCCGGATACGACGAAGATCATTATCGCACAGCGTATTTCTTCTATAGAAGATGCAGATCAGATCATCGTGCTGGATGACGGTAAGGTGATGGGTGTCGGAACATCGGAAGAGTTGCTGAAGACAAATGATATTTATCGGGAGGTTTATGAGTCACAGGTGAAAGGAGGCGGCGAAGATGAATAAGAAAAAGAGAATTTCTAAAAATGATATCAAGACAGCAAAGCGGCTTCTGAAATATGTGACAGAAACTTATAAATTCCGATTCGTTCTTGTATTTATCTGTATTCTGATCAGTGCGGTAGCAAGTATTTCCGTTTCACTGTCGTTGAAATTTATGCTGGATGATTATATTATTCCGTTAATTGGGCAGCAGAATCCGAATTACACAGAACTGTATCAGGCACTTGGTGTGCTGGCATGCATTTTCATCGCCGGAGTGCTGGCGACATTCACATACACAAGATTGATGGTTTATATCGGTCAGGGCGTGTTAAAACGTGTCCGTGACGATATGTTTGAACATATGCAGACACTGCCGATCCGCTATTTTGACGAGCGTACCAATGGTTCCATCATGAGTCTTTACACAAATGATACAGATGCGTTAAGGCAGATGATCAGCCAGGCAATCCCGCAGGCGTTGATGTCTCTGTTTACGATCATCGTGACTTTCATTTCCATGCTTGTGTTAAGTCCGATCCTGACAGTTCTTGCATTTGTTGTGATTGGAATTATGATGAAGGTGACAGGAAAAATCGGTGGAAACAGTGGAAAATATTTTGTGAAACAGCAGAATTCACTTGCGGATGTAACAGGATTTGTAGAAGAACGGATGAACGGACAGCGCGTTGTCAAAGTGTTCAACCATGAACGAATTTCTGAACAGGAATTTGATGAGCTGAATGAAGCGTTGTTCAAGAGTGCTTCCCAGGCAAATAAATTTGCAAATATGATGGGACCAGTTATCGGAAATATCGGTAACTTACAGTTTGTACTGACGGCAGTTCTTGGCGGTTTCCTCTCTGTAGCAGGGGTCGGAGGAATTACGCTTGGCGTTATGGCATCATATCTCCAGTTTACGAAGAGCTTTACACAGCCGTTCATGCAGGTGGCGCAGCAGTTTAACTCGATTGTTATGGCGCTTGCCGGTGCAGAACGTATCTTTGCATTGATCGATGAAGAACCGGAGAAGGACGAGGGTTATGTCACACTGGTCAATGCGAAGAAAGATGCAGATGGAAATATTACTGAGTGCAAAGAGAGAACCGGTATGTGGGCATGGAAACATCCGCACAGCGCAGATGGAAGTGTGACATATACAGAGCTGACCGGAGATGTTCGCTTTGAAGATGTAACGTTTGGATACAAAGATGATAAAGTAATTCTGCATAACATCAGTCTATTTGCAAAACCGGGACAGAAACTGGCATTTGTCGGATCGACCGGAGCCGGTAAGACAACAATCACAAACTTGATCAACCGTTTCTACGATATTCAGGAAGGCAAGATCCGCTATGACGGAATCAATATTGACAAGATCAAGAAGGATGATCTGAGACGGTCTCTTGGAATTGTACTGCAAGATACGCATTTATTTACCGGAACAATCATGGACAATATCCGTTATGGTAATCTGAATGCGACTGACGAGCAGGTATACGAGGCGGCGAAACTGGCGCATGCAGATCAGTTTATTAAAATGCTGCCGCACGGCTACCAGACATTGTTAAGCGGAGACGGTGAGGAACTCTCACAGGGACAGAGACAGCTTCTGTCGATTGCAAGAGCTGCTGTTGCCAATCCGCCGGTACTGATCCTGGATGAAGCGACTTCTAGCATTGATACACGTACAGAGAGTATCGTACAGAAGGGAATGGATAACCTGATGAAAGGACGTACCGTATTTGTGATCGCACATCGGCTCTCTACGATCCGTAACAGTAACGCGATCATTGTTCTGGAGCACGGTAAGATCATCGAGAGAGGTGATCACGAAGATCTCATTAAGAACAAGGGCACGTACTACCAGCTCTATACCGGAAAATTGGAATTATCATAAATAAAAGCAAACCTCCTGCCAGAATCATGAACTCTGGCAGGAGGTTTTTGCTTAGGCGAATTCCGAAGAAGCAATACTATCCGAGGATGCGTTTCAGATCTGCCTCTGGTGTGGAAATTGGTGTCAGCTGATACGTTTCTTTTAATACTTCCAAAACATTTGGTGAGACAAATGCAGGGAGTGTAGGCCCGAGAAGGATATTCCGGATACCCAGATATAACAGTGTGAGCAGGATGCAGACCGCTTTCTGCTCATACCATGACAATACAAGAGTCAGGGGCAGTTCATTGACGCTACAGTGAAAGGCATCGGCGAGAGCCAGCGCTACTTGAATCGCACTGTAAGCATCATTGCACTGTCCCATATCCATAATACGGGGAAGTCCGTCTATTTCGCCCAGATGCAGATCATTGATCCGGTACTTGCCGCAGGCAAGCGTGAGAATCAATGTATCGGAAGGTGTCTTTTTGGCAAATTCGGTGTAGTAGTTCCGCCCCGGAGCCGCACCGTCGCAGCCACCGATCAGGAAGAAATGACGGATTTTCCCGTTTTTTACAAGATTAATGATCCTGCCGGCTTCTTTTAAGACAGTGCCGTGCGCAAATCCGGTCATAACAGTATTGCCGCCATTGACGCCGTACATCGGATGGTCTTTACCGTAACCGCCACATTCCAGTGCTTTTTCAATAACCGGTGTAAAATCTTTCTCTTCTCCGATGTGGATAAGTTCTGGGTAAGAGACGATGGAGGTGGTAAATACACGGTCGCAGTAGCTCTGTCTTACCGGCATGAGGCAGTTTGTTGTGAACAGGATTGGTGCCGGAATGTTGTGAAATTCAAATTGCTGGTTCTGCCATGCAGTTCCGAAATTTCCTTTCAGATGTGGATATTTCTTAAGCTCCGGGTAGCCGTGGGCAGGCAGCATTTCACTGTGTGTATAAATGTTGATGCCCGTATCGTTTGTCTGTTCCAGAAGCAATTTCAAATCGTGAAGATCGTGTCCACTTACAACAATAAAAGGTCCTTTTTCAATCGTAAGTGGAACTTCAGTTGGAACAGGAGTTCCATAGCTTTCCGTATTGGCTTTGTCCAGAAGCTCCATGCATCGGTAATTGACCTCTCCGGTTTTCAGGACGTAGGAGAGAAGTCTTTCGAAGTTTTCTTTACTAGTATCTGACGGTTCACCGAGAACAGCAAGCGCTTCGTAGAAATAATTCAGAACATCCCGGTCAGTGTAGCCAAGCACCAGTGCATGATAAGCATAGGCAGCCATGCCGCGCAGTCCGAAGAGGATCAGAGATTTCAAAGAGCGGATATCCTCATGATTTTCCCAGATATTTCGGATGTCATATTCTTCTGCGGAAGCATCGATCGCGTTTCTTTCCGCTTGTATTTCCTGTGTCAGTTTGCGCACATTGTCTTCATGGAAATTCACATTTGTGATCGTTGTAAAAAGTCCTTTCAGCACGAGTCGGTCAGATTGTTCAGAAGGTGTCTTTTTATTTACTGCGCGGGCAAGACCAATCAGAGCGTTTGTGAGTGCATCCTGCGCATTTGCAGTGCCACATTTTTTGCCACAGACGCCGGCATTTCCTTCACAGCCGGTATTGTGAGCGGTCTGCTGGCATTGAAAACAAAACATTTTATTCATAGGTTGTCATCCTTTCTTTGTAGTATAATATAGGATTTGTAAAATTGGGGAAAATATACAGGAATAAAAAATCTCCTGCCAGAATTTCTCCGGCAGGAGGTGAATGTCTCAGTTTTAGAAAAGTACATCGTAGTTTCAGTTTTTTGACACTGGTATTATGTTATAAAGTATCACCGCGTTTGATATATCCTGGATGACCCGGATCCGCAATAATCTCTGGTGTATGGATCAGTTTGGCATTGCGGTCGATGACCATATTTTCAACATGAACACCTTTGCCGATCTTGACTCCGGAAAGAATAACACAATTCTTCACAATAGCGTCCTCTCCAATCTGGCAACCACGTCCCATAACAGAATGTTCAACCGTTCCTTCAATGGAGCTTCCATTGGAAATGACAGAATTCTTCACATCTGCACTGTCAAAATAATGTGTCGGTGCGGAGTCATTGGTACGAGTGTAAATCGGCCATTCTTTACTGAAGAGACTCCTTGCTGTCTTAAAGTCGATCAGAGAAATATTTGCATCGTAATAACTCTTGAAATCAGAAATCGCTGCAAAATAACCTCTGTGGGAAACTCCGCGGATATCCAGCTCCTCGCATTCATGATTGATAATATCTGCCAGAGTATATAAGGAAGAAATCTTCTTTGCTTTGTGAATCAGCTCGATGAAAAGTTCCTTTTTCATAACATAGGTATCCATGGAAATATTACGTGTCTTTGCTGTTCCGCGATTTGGCTCCATGCCCAGTACGCCTTTTTGCTTATTCAGGTTCAGAACATTGCAGTTGATGAAAGAATCTTTGGCGTTGTCAACGGTGTGATATAGCATTGTGATATCAGCACCGGATTCAATATGAGTTTCAATCAGATCATTATAATTCTGACAGTAGATCATATAACTTGGAGTAATTACAACATAAGGGAAATTCTCGTCCTTGATACATTCCATATTATCATAAAATGCAGCAATATCATTGTTGTAAAGATCCTGATCATTTCCGGTCAGAGAAAATAAAGTATGTAAACGTCCACGTTTGGAGTTAATGTTGTAATGACGTCCGGTTCCCAGATGATCATTCAGGGAACGTGGCATTCTTTTGACATAAACCTGGATGTGGTCAATGCCGCTGTTGCTCATATTTGAAATGGGAAAGTCCACAACACGATATCTTCCGAGGAAAGAAAAAGCCGCAACCGGACGATAACTTTGTAATCCTTCCACGCGGACATGGTTTCCCGCAAAATTTACAATTCCAAATGCTTTTGCCATATTATTCAACCCCCTTTACGCGCTTGGACACAAGCTCAATGTGCTCGCTGTCTGCGCTTCCTACAACGGCATCCTTGCCAATCTTTACACCGTCTGCGACAAGCGCACGGGTGATGACCGCACCTTCTTCTACTTCTACGCCCGGCATCAGTACGCTGTCGATGACTTTTGCTCCCGGGTTGACTCTTGCGCCGGTGAAAAGAACAGAATTCTTCACTTCGCCATCTACCATACAGCCCTGTGTGATAAAGGCGCGGGTGATATCAGCATTAGGTCCGATATACTGAGGAAGTGCGGTAACATCTTCCGTGTAAATCTTCCAGGTTGGATCACTTAAATCCAGTTCATTGTTGGCATCCAGAAGATCCATATTCGCTTCCCAGAGGGAATCAATGGTTCCGACATCCTTCCAGTATCCTTTGAATTTGTAAGCGTACAGATATTTACCATCCTTTAATAATGTAGGAATAATATCCTTACCGAAGTCGTGGCTGGAATCTGTAGCTTTCATATCAGCAACCAGCATTTTGCGAAGAAGCTTCCAGTTAAAAATATAAATTCCCATAGAAGCCAGATTGCTCTTCGGTTTTTCCGGTTTCTCCTCGAATTCTACAATCTGTCCTTCTTCGTTTGTGTTCATGATACCGAAACGGCTGGCTTCTTTCATCGGGACCTGGATAACTGCAATTGTCGCATCGGCATTGTGTGCCTTGTGCTCTTCCAGCATCTTTGCATAATTCATCTTATAAATGTGATCGCCGGAAAGAACAAGTACATATTCCGGATCGTATGTGTCGATGAAATCAATGTTCTGTGAAATTGCATCGGCAGTACCGCGGTAAACATCCAGATTGGAGTCTGCTTTCTCGCGAGGAGGCAGTACGTAGACACCGCTTTCTTTTGCGTCAAGTCCCCAGCGGCGACCTGCAGCTACATAACTGTTTAGAAGAATGGATTCATACTGTGTTAAGACACCTACAACATCTATTCCACTGTTGGCACAGTTGCTGAGCGGGAAATCAACAATGCGATATTTGCCACCGTAAGAAACGGCTGGTTTTGCCACTTTGTTAGTCAGCTCATGCAGTCGGGATCCTCTGCCGCCAGCTAAAATCATTGCTAACATATTATTATGTTTCATAGTGAGCCCTCTCTTTCTTACTCGATAAAATAATTATACAATTTTTTGCTATCAGACGCAATTGTATTGCAATGTTTTTACCAAAATTTTTGTGAAAAAAGAGACAATATAGCGGAAATTGTTTATAGATAAAAACAATAAATGTTAATCATTGATTACTATTGTCTAATAGTGATAAATGTGCTAGATTTATACGGTGAAATCGGATTATAAAACAGAGAGATCTGTTTGAGAAAGGGAGGAAATGCAATGGATTATCAGAGATTGCTACAGGGAATCCTTGATATCGGAGAAGCTATGCTGATGAGTGGGGCTGAGAACTTCCGAATAGATGACAGTTTATATAGAATATGTAAGAGTTATGGTTTTGTAAAATATGATGTATTTGTTATACCAAGCAACATTCAGATCACGGTGGAGACACCGGATGGAGAGATCCTTACACAGATCCGTCATATCGAATCGACAGATACGAATTTTGACAGACTGGATTATCTCAATAATCTGTGCAGATATGTTTGCCAGAATAAGCCGGATGACAAGGAACTTCGGGAAAAATATCTGGAAGTTATGAGGAGACCACAGCAGAAACCATATACGAAGTATTTTGCTGCCGTGATGGGCGGAACCGGATTCGCCGTGTTCTTTGGATGTAATTTTGCGGATGCAATCGTTGCAGTGATCGTATCGCTGATGATCGTTATTGTAGGCGGATGGTTAAGCAGAAGAGAAGAGAATCTGATGATCTACAACCTGATCCTGTCTTTCTTATCAGAAGTGATCATTATAGAGTCTGTCCGGATGGGGCTTGGAAGTCATCCGGAGAGGATTATGATCGGTATCGTTATGCTGCTGATCAGTGGACTTGGCACAACGAACGGTATCCGGGAACTTTTGCAGAGAGACTTTATTTCCGGAACGATCAATATCATGAACTCCATGCTGGGAGCTGCCGGAATTGCATTCGGTACAGCGCTTGCGATGATCATGCTGAAAGGTGTATCGGCAGAGGGATTTATTTTAAATCACAGCATACCGATCCAGTTAGTTTCCTGTACGATCGCCTGTATCGGATTTGCGTTCTGGTTTAAGATCCGCGGAAGACAGGTATGGTATTCCGGAGTAGGCGCTTTCTTTACATGGGCGATCTATGAAGGCGTATATCTGATCAAACCGAGTAACTTTATTGCGACTTTACTGGGAGCCGTGTTCGTAGGATTTTTTGCATTTATCATGTCAAGAGTGAACCGCGCGCCGTCAACGATCTTCCTGACCGCGTCCGTGTTCCCGCTGATTCCCGGACCGAATCTCTACTATATGATGTATGGAATCATCAGCAATGATAAAGCAATGGCAATCAGCGAGACGATGGTATTGTTTGAGACATGTCTGGCAATTGCTTTTGGATTCCTTATCGTAGATGTGGCATCCAGAACGATCATGCGTGCTATGAAGAGAGAATATCATATAGGAAAACATTCATAATAAAACATTTATAATAGAAGAAAAAGGCTTGCTTTTTCGCCGGGTGTATGGTACACTATCATGGCGAATGGAAGTAGGTCTTTTTTTTATGCCTAAAAAAGACGAGGCAGTCTCGCAAACTGCCGGCAACACGTTAACTTAAGAAATATGAAGCGAGGTGGAAGTTGTGCGTACAAGAATCACATTGGAATGTACAGAATGCAAGCAGCGTAACTACAACATGACAAAGGATAAGAAATCTCATCCGGAGCGCATGGAAACAAAGAAATACTGCAGATTCTGTAAGTCACACACATTGCACAAGGAAACAAAATAATCGCCAAGAAGGAGTGTGAATGTCATGAGTGAAAAGACTCAGAAAAAAAGCTGGTTCAAAGGTCTTAGCAGTGAATTCAAAAAGATCGTATGGCCAGATCAGTTGACACTTGCGAAACACACGGGAGCCGTTGTAGTAACTTCGGCAGTGCTGGGTGCGATTATTGCATTGATTGATTTCCTGGTACAGCATGGTATCGATATCTTAGTCAACCTTGGCTAATGAAGAAACGAACAGGAAAGGTGAGATTATGTCAGAAGCAAGATGGTATGTAGTTCATACTTATTCAGGGTATGAGAACAAAGTAAAAGCCAACATTGATAAGACAGTTGAAAACAGACATCTGGAAGATCAGATCCTGGAGGTTCGTGTTCCGATGCAGGATGTAGTGGAACTCAAGAACGGAGTGCAGAAAGCAACTCAGAAGAAGATGTTTCCGGGATACGTGCTCATTCATATGATCATGAATGACGACACTTGGTATGTTGTGCGTAATACAAGAGGAGTAACAGGATTTGTCGGACCTGGATCAAAACCGGTTCCGCTTACAGACGCTGAGATGGCTCCGCTTGGAATTGCACAGGACAACATTGTAGTAGATTTTGAAGAAGGAGATACCATTCAGGTTATCGCCGGAGCATGGGCTGACACTGTTGGTGTTATTCAGACGATTAACCCACAGAAGCAGAGCCTGACGATCAATGTTGAACTGTTCGGCCGCGAAACGCCGGTAGAAATTGGTTTCGCAGAAGTTAAGAAGATGTAAGAGCACAGAGATTTGCTCTGTACCCATTACGAAAGTTAGAAGAAGATGTGGGAGGGTACACGTAAGTCCCGCAATCACCACAAGGAGGTAATTGAAATGGCAAAAAAAGTACAAGGTTACATTAAATTACAGATTCCTGCTGGAAAAGCAACTCCGGCACCACCGGTTGGACCAGCTCTTGGTCAGCACGGTGTAAACATCGTTGAATTTACAAAACAGTTCAACGCTAAGACAGCAGATCAGGGAGATATGATCATCCCTGTAGTAATTACTGTTTATAATGACAGAAGCTTCAGCTTCATCACAAAGACTCCTCCGGCAGCAGTTCTGATCAAAAAGGCATGTAAGATCAAATCTGGTTCCGGTGTTCCGAACAAGACAAAAGTTGCTACGATCACCAAGGCACAGCTTCAGGAGATCGCAGAGACAAAGATGCCAGACCTGAATGCGGCAAGCCTGGAAGCGGCAATGAGCATGATCGCTGGTACCTGCCGTTCCATGGGTGTCACAGTAGAGGAATAGAACAACTTAAGAAGTGAAACAGACAAGTGGGAGGGTTATCCCGACATTACCACAAGGAGGTTATTGAAATGAAAAGAGGAAAGAAATACGTTGAAGCTGCGAAGTCAATCGACAGAGGAACACTCTACGATGTAGCAGATGCAGTATCACTTGTAAAGAAGACCGCAGTAGCAAAATTTGATGAGACGATCGAAGCTCATATCAGAACCGGATGTGACGGACGTCACGCTGATCAGCAGATCCGTGGCGCAGTTGTACTGCCGCACGGAACTGGCAAAAAGGTTCGTATTCTTGTATTTGCAAAGGATGCAAAAGCAGAAGAGGCAAAGGCAGCCGGAGCAGATTATGTAGGCGGAGATGAGCTGATCCCGAAGATCCAGAATGAAAACTGGTTCGAATTCGATGTGGTTGTAGCTACACCGGATATGATGGGTATCGTAGGACGTCTCGGACGTGTACTCGGACCAAAGGGCCTGATGCCGAACCCGAAAGCCGGAACTGTAACAATGGATGTTGCCAAGGCGATCGAGGAGATCAAGGCTGGTAAGATCGAGTACAGACTTGACAAGACAAACATTATCCATGTGCCAGTAGGTAAAGCATCCTTTACCGAAGAACAACTTACGGACAACTTCCAGACGCTGATCGATGCGATCAATAAAGCAAGACCGGCAGCAGTAAAAGGCCAGTTCTTGAAGAGCGTAGTATTGACTTCCACAATGGGACCAAGTGTGAAGATCAATCCGATGAAATTGGTCTAATCGATGTCATGATATTATGATATAATAGAGGAGTATTAGGTTTTACCTGATACTCCTTTTGTGATTGAGAGAGAAAAAAGAAGGAGGGTGCAGCATATGAAAATGTGCAGAAACTGCGGCGCTATGATGGATGACGACAGCCTGTACTGCCCGGAATGCGGTATGAAGCAGGAGGAGCAGAATTCTTACGGTCAGGAGCAGACGCCGTATAGCCAGGAAAACTGGACACCGTATAAGAAAAAAGGCGGCGGAGCAGTCGTGGTCGTAGTATTCCTTTTAATCGGTGTTCTGATCGTCGGCGGAATCGGCTTTGGAATATACCGGCTGACACATCCGCAGAGGAGTATTGTGGCAGAATATGAAGAGGAAGACAGGGGAAGTTCATCTGAGGCAGAAGAAAATAACGCCGATGAATCTACGGATGAGGAGTACGATTACGATTCGGGTATACAGAGCCGTGATGATGCGGACAGCCAGGACAATACCGATACCTATCAGTCTCCGGATACCTATACGGCGGAACCGGATTATATTATTCCCTACAGTAATCAGCGCCTGCTGGGAGAGTCAGATGTTGCAGGCTTGAGCCTTCGGGAGATCAATTATGCGAAAAATGAGATCTATGCAAGACATGGACGGAAATTTGACTCCCAGGAACTCCAGAATTATTTTAACAGCAAGAGCTGGTATCATGGTACCATTGAGCCGGAAAACTTTACGGAATCCATGCTTTCTGACATCGAGAAGAAAAATGCAGAATATCTGAGCAAGGTGGAGTTTAGCATTTCTGCTAATGGATATCAGCTGGATCAGTAGGAGAAGGGATGATGAGAAAAAGATATATAGCGGCCGGTCTCTGCCTGTGCCTGTGTCTGGGAATGCTGACGGGATGCAGAAAGGGAGAAAAAGAACCGGCTGTGGAAGAAAAGCAGACGTCCGGGCAGGAGGAGAAAAAAGAAAAGGTGCCAGAGGAAGTGCCGGAAGAAGAGCTCTCTGAGGAAAAACCGCTGATCGCGATCGATCCGGGACATCAGGGCCCGAATGTCGATATGAGTGCCAAGGAGCCGAATGCGCCCGGGTCTGAGGTGATGAAGACAAAGGCCACATCCGGAACATCAGGCACTTATTCCGGGATCCCGGAATATCAGCTTTGTCTGGATATATCCCAGATGTTAAGGGATGCGCTGGAGGCGGAAGGATATCAGGTTCTCCTGACAAGAGAAGATAACGATACGGCCATCAGTAATTCTGAACGTGCGGTGATGGCGAATGAAGCAGGAGCAGACGTCAGTATCCGGATCCATGCAAATGGGAGTGAAGACCCGTCGGCCAATGGGGCGCTGGCACTGATTTCGTCTCAGTCCAACCCTTATACCGGAAGCTTTTACGGGGAGAGCAGAGCACTGGCGGAAAGTGTATTAAATGCCTACTGTGGACGGACCGGGCTTTTGAACCAGGGCATTCAGGAAAACGATACCATGACAGGGATCAACTGGAGCAAGATCCCGGTGATGATCCTGGAGATGGGCTTTATGACCAACGAGAATGATGATCTGAAAATGGCGGATCCTACGTTCCGCCAGCAGATGGTTCAGGGAATCGTGGAAGGTATCGATCAGTATTATGCGGCAAAAGAACCGGCGGATCAGTCTGAAGCAGAGTCAGGGCAGCCCCTTGAAGAATTGAACGGACAGATCGGACAGTGCCTCCAGGAGCGTCTGGATCTGGGAGAGTCCTGGAGCGTCTATGTGAGGGATCTTCAGAATGGAAATTACGCATCGTCCGGGCAGGGGCCGATGGAGTCGGCCAGCGTGATCAAGCTTTATACGGCGGCAACGGTATATACGATGATGGACAGTGTGTCGGCTCAGGAGACTTATGCCGGGGAGACGGATGAGCTGATGAAAAAGATGATCTCAGCCAGTGATAATGATGCGGCCAATGAACTGGTACGCAGGCTGGGAGGAGGAGATGCGGCTGCAGGGATGCAGAAAGTGAATGAGTTTTTAAGTGCGCACGGGTTTTCGGAGACGCATATGGGAAGACTCATGCTGGAACAGAATGCAGCCGATGATAACTATACATCGGCGTCAGACTGTGGAAAACTTCTGGCCATGTTGTATGGAAATGAACTGGAAGGATCTGAGACGATCCTGGAGTATATGAAGGCCCAGGAGCGGACAACGAAAATACCGGCAGGGCTTCCGCAAGGAGTGGCGTCAGCTAATAAGACGGGAGAGCTTGCGGATGTGGAAAATGACGTGGCGATTGTCTATGCCCCGGACCACCCGTATGTGATCTGTGTCATGTCCGGACAGCTGACAGATACGGGGGCGGCCAGAAATAAAATTTCAGAAATCTCTGGAATCGTTTATCAGTATATGGTAAGCTTATAGAAGTTGTTATGACAAAGGAGGAATTAAGATCATGAAAATATGTCAACAATGTGGAGCTGAAGTAGCAGACAACGCATCCTTCTGCGCAAAGTGCGGCGCAAAGATGGAGTCAGCGGGAAATGCAGGAAGTACCGGAAATGCATCGAATACCGGAAATGGCATGAACCAGGGACAGTATCAGCAGTACTATCAGGCTCCGGCAGATCCCTATGACCATACGGCAGAGTTTGATCCAAAGGATATTTCCGACAATAAGGTGTTTGCAATGATCGCTTATCTGACCGGGACAATCGGGATCATCATCGCGCTTCTGGCCAGCAATAAGTCAGCCTATGCAATGTTCCATGTAAGACAGGCGCTGAAGTTTACGGTTCTGTCTACCCTGACAGGGATTATTGCCCTTATCCTGGTATGGACCTTTATCGTACCGATCGCTGCGACGTTATTTATCCTGGTTCTGTTTGTCTGCAGGATCATCGCTTTCTTCTCAATCTGCGGAGGCAAAGCAAAAGAGCCGTATATCGTCAGAAGTTTTAATTTCCTGAGATAAATGGTTGACAAATAAAACAGAGTATGGTAATCTAACAAAAGACTGCCGAAGACAGCAGGTGCGTAAGCGTAAGTAGTGATACGCCTGCCGAGGAGAGTTAGATTCGTGTAATGAATTTATGATGCCTCTGTGTCTTTGGATGCAGAGGCTTTTTATATTTCCTGAAAGCAGTCAAAAATCTTATAAGGAGGTATATATTCGTGGCGAAAGTGGAATTAAAACAACCGATCGTACAGGCTATTGCAGATGAAGTCAAAGATGCAGCAAGTGTTGTATTAGTAGACTACCGCGGACTGACTGTCGCAGAGGATACAGAACTGCGTAAACAGTTAAGAGAAGCTGGGATTATCTACAAGGTTTATAAGAACACAATGATGAAAAGAGCTTTTGAAGGAACAGACTTTGCTGTTCTGGAAGAGCATCTGGAAGGCCCGAGTGCCATCGCTGTATCCAAGGATGACGCGACAGCACCGGCAAGAATTCTCTGCAAATTTGCAAAAGATGCAAAGGCCCTTGAGATGAAGGCGGGTGTGGTTGAAGGCACATTGTATGATGTAAACGGCCTGACAGAATTATCCAAGATTCCGTCAAGAGAAGAACTGCTGTCCAAGCTGCTTGGAAGCCTGCAGTCACCGATTACAAATCTTGCACGCGTCCTGAACCAGATCGCAGAAAAGGGTGGCGCAGAGGCATGCGAAGCTGCTCCTGCTGAAGCAGCAGAGGAAGCACCTGCAGCAGCAGAGGCTCCGGCAGAGGAGGCACCTGCGGCAGAGGAAGCACCGGCTGAAGAATAATCATAATAAAAAAATATAAAAATGGAGGAAAATAAAATGGCAAAAATGACAACAGCAGAATTTATTGATGCTATCAAAGAATTATCTGTATTAGAGTTAAATGATCTTGTAAAAGCTTGTGAAGAAGAATTCGGCGTATCTGCAGCAGCAGGCGTTGTAGTTGCAGCAGCAGGTGGAGACGGAGCTGCAGCAGCAGAAGAGAAGGATGAGTTCGATGTAGAACTTGTATCCGCTGGAGCATCCAAGGTTAAAGTTATCAAGGTTGTTCGTGAGATCACAGGTCTTGGACTGAAAGAAGCTAAGGCTCTGGTAGACGAAGCTCCGAAGGTAGTAAAAGAAGGCGTTTCCAAGGCAGAGGCTGAGGAGATCAAGGCAAAACTTGAGGCTGAAGGCGCTGAAGTTAATATGAAATAATTGCAGTCAGTATGGGCTGTATATGGCTCCGCAGGGATTCCTGCGGAGCCTTTTTAATGCAAATCCCAAATCCTTATCCTGTTATCTGGGTAAGAAGAAAAGCCTCCAGGAGCAGGAATATAAGGAACAGAAGATTCCAGAAGGTGAAAACTTTCATGAACCGCCCTTTGCTCCGGGGATATTTTCTGGTTACCAGTTTGTAGGAGATCAGACTGGCAAGAGAAGCGATCAAGGTCCCAAGGCCGCCCAGATTGACACCTGTAAGCAGGGGCTGCAGACGATCCGTAAATCCGGACAGCAGGATAGCGGCAGGAACGTTGCTGATGATCTGGCTTGCCAGTACGCCTGTCAGCAGTTCTCTTCCCTGTACTGCGGATATCAAAGCCTCGCTGATCAGAGGGATTCTTTTCATGTTTCCCACAAAGATAAAGAAAAAGAGAAAAGTAAAAAGAAGAAAATAATCCACCTCCAGATAGAGCCTGCGGTCCAGGATCAGAATGGCGGCGGCTATGCACAGGAAAACCGGGATATAGGGCAGGATGCGAAATACTACCAGGAGAGAGATAAGCAGGAGAAAAAGAAACGGAAGGATATCAAGGAACATTTTTCTGCGGTCGATTTTTGCGCTGATTCCTGTCTCTACTTCCATCATCGGTTCGTCCTTTCCAGAGGCGACGGCTGCCATAAGAAGTATAAGCGACAGTCCTGCATAGGGCAGGACTGCGACGGCAAACTGGCCGACTGTAAGGCCGGAGATGGAATATAAATATAAGTTCTGAGGGTTTCCGATGGGGGTAGCCATGCTTCCCAGATTGGCGGCGATGGTCTCCAGCACTACCAGCTTTACAATCCTGCCTTCGTGTCCTGTCATCTGGAACACCAGCATGGTAAATGGGACAAAGGTAAGCAGTGTCACGTCATTGGTGATGATCATGCTGCAGAAAAAGCAGAGAAGTACCATGACGGCAGACAGTGCCCGCAGGCTTCTGGCGTGTTTCAGAAGTGCGTGTCCCATCAGAGTGAATACGCCCCTGGACCTGAGCCCTGCCACCAGGATCATCAGGCAGAATAAAAGGGCGATGGTCCGCCAGTCCGGATAGGAGAGATACACCTTATCCGGTCTTATGAGAAAGGCGGACAGGATTGCCAGAAAAAAGGATGCACAGAATACAGTCTCGTTTTTTGCTATATTTTTCAGGATCGTCTTTGCCATTTTTGTCTCTCCTCGCATTACGCGGGTGCGAACTGGCTGTTATACAGATTCGCGTAAAAGCCGCCTTTTGCCAGCAGTTCGTCGTGGGTACCCTGTTCAATGATATGCCCCTGATCCATGACCAGGATCACGTCTGCGTTCTGTATCGTGGAGAGTCTGTGGGCGACAATAAAGCTGGTGCGGCCCTTCATCAGACTCTCAAAGGCGCGCTGGATCCGAAGCTCGGTCATGGTATCGATGGAGGATGTGGCTTCATCCAGGATCAGCATCGGCGGCAGACACAGCATGATACGGGCGATGCAAAGCAGCTGTTTCTGCCCCTGAGACAGATTTTCGCCGCCTTCTGTAATGATGGTATCGTATCCTTCCGGCAGCCGCATGATAAAGTTATGGGCATAGGCCTTCTTCGCCGCTTCGATAATTTCCTCTTCTGAGGCATCCGGACGTCCATAGGCGATGTTCTCCCGGATAGAGGCGGATTTAAGCCAGGTCTCCTGGAGGACCATTCCGTAGCTGCTTCGAAGAGACTGGCGGGTCAGTGTGCGCACATCGTGGCCGTCTACCCTGATAGAACCGGAGCGGACGTCATAGAACCGCATCAACAGATTGATCAGAGTGGTTTTTCCGCAGCCGGTAGGGCCGACAATGGCAATCCTTTGCCCGGGGGATACCATAAGGTTCAGATCCTGGATCAAGGGAATCTCAGGGGTGTAAGAAAATTCCACATGCTCCAGACAGATCTCGCCTTTCGGATCTGAAAGGACAACCGCATCCTCGGGTTCGGGTGTCTCCGGGGCTTCCTCAAGGAACGCAAAAACACGGGCAGCGGAAGCGATAGAGTTCTGAAATTCGGTAAGGACGCTGGTAATGTCATTAAAGGGCTTGGTGTATTGATTGGTGTAACTTAAAAAGCTGGAAAGCTGTCCTACTGTCAGCATTCCGCGGAGTACTCCGAAGCATCCTGCGATGGTTACTCCGGCGTAGATGCAGGAATACATGAAACGTGTGGCAGGGTTGGTAATAGAAGAGAAAAAGGTGGCTTTCAGAGAGTAGCCGGACAGCCGTTCGTTAATCTCCTCAAATTCCCGGACAGCCTCCTCCTGGTGTCCAAAAGCCTGTACTACTTTGATGCCGCCCAGCATCTCGTTGGTGAAGCCGGTCAGTTCGCCCCGGGTCTCTGACTGTTTTTTAAACATGGTAAAAGATTTTCTGGAGATGAAATTCGCCACCAGAAAAGACATAGGGCTTAATACTACGACAACCAGGGTGATCCAGGGATTGATGCTCAGCATGAAGCCGATCGTTCCGAGTATGGTTACCAGACTGGTGAAAAACTGGGTAAAGCCAAGCAGCAGGCCGTCGGAGAACTGATCGATGTCCGTGATCACGCGGCTGATCAGGTCTCCGGAAGAATGACGGTCTACATATGACAGAGGCAATTCCTGCAGATGTTCAAAAGCCTGGACACGTAAGGAGCGTACGACCCGGTAGGTGATCAGGTTGTTGACATGGTTCATGATCCACTGAGCGGCGGCGGTAATGGAGATAGATACTGCGATGCCAAGGATCAATGTCAGAAGGATCTGAAAATTTACCTGATGCGTGCCGGCGATCGCGTCAACGGCACGGCCTGTCAGGATGGGAACGTACAAAGTCAGCGCCACGGTTATGACGGACAGAATCAGGGATAAAGTGACCAGAGGCCAGTAGGGGCGGATATACCGGAAAATCCGGCGCAGCGTCTGCTGGTTCTGGGTATTTTTTCTGGTTTCTGGATTAGACATGAGAAGAAGCCTCCTTTCCTGCGGACTGTGATGCGCAGATTTCCTGGTAGACCGGGTTGGCAGCAAGAAGCTCGGCGTGCGTGCCGCATCCGGCCAGCCGGCCGTCTTCCAGGACCAGGATCTTATCAGCGCTTTTTACCGCGGATACTCGCTGGGAAATCAAAAACACAGTGCTGTGTCCGGTAGATTTTTTTAATGCCCTGCGTAGTTTTGCGTCAGTGGCAAAATCCAGGGCGGAAGCACTGTCGTCCAGGATCAGGATCTCCGGGGAACCTACCAGGGCGCGGGCGATACACAGCCTTTGCTTCTGGCCTCCGGAGAGATTTGATCCGCCCTGAAGGATGGATAGATCCAGGCCCTGTTGCTTGGAGTCGACAAAGTCTCTGGCCTGAGCGGTGGTAAGAGCCTCGAAGATCTCTTCGTCCGAAGCGTCTCGTTTTCCCCACTGCATGTTCTGGCGCAGTGTGCCGGAAAAGAGGGCGGCTTTCTGGGGGACGACTCCGATGTGGCGGCGCACAGAGGCAGGAGCCAGCGTGTGAAGCTCTTGTCCGAACAGGCGGATGGCTCCTTTTGTAATATCATAAAAACGAGGGATCAGAGCGGCAAGGGTAGACTTGCCTGAACCAGTACCTCCGATGATGCCGATGGTTTCTCCGGGCATGGCAGTAAAGGTCAGATCATGCAGGACCTCGTTTCTGGAACCAGCGTATTGGAAGCTGACATGGTCGAAAGCGACTGCCGGCGCCGGACATTTTGTTTCCCCGGGGATTTCCAGGGACTGCCCTTCGTCGGAGATGGAGGGCGCAAGATCAAAGATGGCATTGACCCGGGAAAGACTTGCCATGGCCCGGGACAGTAAGATGATCAGATTGGCCAGCTTCACAAGTTCGGTAAGAATCTGGGACATGTAATTGATCAATGCGATAATCTGTCCCTGAGTCAGACTTCCGGCATCTACCTGGAGCCCTCCGAAGTACAGGATTGCAATAATCCCCAGATTAATGATCACATAAGTCAGCGGGTTAAGCAGAGCAGAAATCTTACCCACAAAGACCTGCTTTTTATAAAAATCATCCGTTTCTTCGCGGAAACGCATTTTCTCAGATTCCTGTCTGGAAAATGCCCGGATTACACGGATCCCCAGGAGATTTTCGCGAGTACCCAGGAGAATCTTGTCCAGTTGTTTTTGTACTTTCTTATATAAAGGCATGCTGACCAGAAGGATGGCAAAGACCACGATCAGAAGTACCGGGATCGTAACGGCAAAAGGAAGTGCCGCCTTTACATCTACGGTAAAAGCCATGACCATGGCGCCTAAGACTACGAAAGGAGAACGCAGGAACAGGCGAAGGAACATGTTAACACCGTTCTGGACCTGGTTGATGTCTACGGTCATCCGGGTGATCAGAGTGGACGTGCCGATGGTGTCGATCTCCTGGTAGGACAGCTGGTTAATATGGGCAAACAGATCCCGGCGCATCAGCATTCCGGTGGAGATAGCCGACTTTGCGGCGAAATACTGGGCCGTCAGGGAGAAAGAGAAACCGACGATTCCCAGGATGACCAAAAGGCCGCCCATTTTCCATAGATATGAGGGCTGGTTCCCGGAGATGCCGGTGTCGATCATGCTTGCAACGACCAGCGGAACAAAGAGCTCAAAGGTGGCTTCCAGCATTTTGAACAGCGGAGCAAGCACAGTGATAACAGGATGGTATTTGAGATAGCTTAACAGTCGTTTCATAAGGTTCTTCCTCCTGGTAGTGTGTTTGTTTTAAATGTAAAAGTTATCCGCATTATTTTACCATATCATTTCGGATCATGCCATCTTATTCCATATTTTAAGAAAATTTCATTGACAAGCCTTGACAACGTGTGATAACATAGAAAATGCGCTATTGTGGAAACTTATGCCATAAATCCTTGTATACAAGAGAAAAAACATGAGAAATCCACAGGTTTTGCAACTGTTATGGGCGACTCGTAGCCCGACAAAAAATATATGAGGAGTGAAACGTCAATATGGAGAAAAACAGAATTCGTCCCATCAAAAGCGGAAAGAGTTCACGCATGAGCTATTCCAGGCAAAAAGAAGTGCTTCAGATGCCGAATTTGATCGAAGTCCAGAAGGATTCTTATCAGTGGTTCCTGGACGAGGGATTAAAAGAAGTGTTTGATGACATTTCTCCGATTACTGATTACAGTGGCCATCTGAGTCTGGAATTTGTTGATTTTACCTTGTGCGAGGATGATGTAAAGTACTCGATCGAAGAGTGTAAAGAGCGGGATGCGACATACGCGGCACCGCTGAAGGTAAGGGTAAGACTTCATAATAAAGAAACAGATGAGATCAACGAGCATGAGATCTTCATGGGTGATCTGCCGCTGATGACCAGCACTGGAACCTTTGTGATCAACGGTGCGGAGCGTGTTATCGTCAGCCAGCTGGTGCGTTCGCCGGGAATTTATTATTCAATTGCACATGATAAATTAGGGAAAAAATTATTTTCTTCGACTGTGATCCCCAACCGCGGGGCATGGCTGGAGTATGAGACTGATTCCAATGACGTTTTTTATGTACGAGTAGATAGAACTAGAAAGGTACCGATCACTGTGCTGATCCGTGCGTTGGGAATCGGTACGAATCCGGAGATCGTCGAACTGTTCGGTGAGGAGCCGAAGATCCTGGCAAGCTTTGAAAAGGATGCGGCGACCAATTACCAGGAAGGTCTTCTGGAATTATATAAGAAGATCCGTCCGGGAGAGCCGCTGGCGGTGGACAGTGCGGAGAGCCTGATCACCAGCATGTTCTTTGACCCGAGACGTTATGATCTGGCAAAAGTCGGAAGATATAAGTTTAATAAGAAGCTGATGCTCCGCAACCGGATCAGTGGCCATGTACTGGCGGAAGACGTGGCAAGCCCTGTCACCGGTGAAGTGATCGCCGAGGCAGGTACCAAGGTGACCAGAGAGCTTGCAGACGAGATCCAGAACGCGGCAGTTCCGTACGTGTGGATCGAGCGGCCGGATGAGGAGAGAAATATCAAGGTCCTGTCCAACATGATGGTAGATATCACTTCCATCGTAGATGTAGATCCGAAGGAGGTCGGTGTGACAGAGCTGGTATACTATCCGGTGCTGGCAGGAATCCTGGAGGAGACAGCAGGCGACATCGATGAGCTGAAGCATGCGATCAAGAGGGATATTCATGATCTGATTCCGAAGCATATTACAAAAGAGGATATTCTGGCGTCTATTAACTATAATATCCATCTGGAATATGGAATTGGAAATGATGATGACATCGACCACCTGGGCAACCGCCGGATCCGTTCTGTAGGCGAGCTTCTGCAGAATCAGTACAGAATCGGTCTTTCCAGACTGGAAAGAGTGGTAAGAGAGCGTATGACCACACAGGATCTGGAAGGCATCTCGCCTCAGTCCCTGATCAACATCAAGCCGGTAACGGCAGCAGTCAAGGAGTTCTTCGGATCCTCCCAGCTGTCTCAGTTCATGGATCAGAATAACCCGCTGGGTGAGCTGACCCATAAGAGACGTCTGTCTGCCCTGGGACCAGGAGGTCTGTCCAGAGATCGTGCCGGATTTGAGGTGCGTGACGTACACTATTCCCATTATGGAAGAATGTGTCCGATCGAGACTCCTGAAGGTCCGAATATCGGACTGATCAACTCCCTGGCATGTTATGCAAGGATCAACCAGTACGGATTTGTAGAGGCTCCGTACCGCAAGATCAATCATGATGATCCCAAGAATCCGGTTGTTACGGATGAGGTTGTATACATGACAGCGGATGAGGAAGACAATTACCATGTGGCACAGGCCAATGAACCGTTGGATGAGGAAGGCCACTTCATCAATAAAAATGTATCCGGTCGTTATCGTGAAGAGACACAGGAATACGAAAGAAGCATGTTCGACTACATGGACGTATCTCCGAAGATGGTGTTCTCTGTAGCGACTGCGCTGATCCCCTTCCTGGAGAACGATGACGCGAACCGTGCGCTGATGGGATCCAACATGCAGCGTCAGGCGGTTCCGCTTTTGATGACCGAGGCTCCGGTAGTAGGAACCGGTATGGAAGAAAAGGCGGCAGTAGACTCCGGTGTCTGCGTGATCGCAGAACAGGGAGGTGTGGTAGAGCGTTCTACCTCTGCGGAGATTACGATCCGCCAGGATGACGGCAGCCTGAAGAAATACAAGCTGACCAAGTTCTTGAGAAGTAACCAGAGCAACTGCTACAACCAGAGGCCGATCGTGTTCAAGGGAGACAGAGTAGAAGCCGGCGAAGTGATCGCAGACGGACCGTCTACTTCCAATGGAGAGATGGCTCTTGGAAAGAATCCTCTGATCGGATTTATGACCTGGGAAGGTTATAACTACGAGGATGCGGTACTGTTGAGTGAAAGACTGGTACAGGATGATGTCTATACTTCTGTACACATTGAAGAATATGAAGCAGAAGCCCGTGACACCAAGCTGGGACCGGAAGAGATCACCAGAGATATTCCAGGCGTAGGTGATGATGCACTTAAGAACCTGGACGAAAGGGGAATCATCCGCATCGGCGCAGAAGTGCGTGCCGGAGATATCCTGGTAGGTAAGGTGACTCCGAAGGGTGAGACTGAGCTGACTGCAGAAGAGCGTCTGCTCCGTGCAATCTTTGGTGAAAAGGCAAGAGAGGTCAGAGATACTTCCCTGAAAGTACCTCACGGAGAATATGGTATCGTCGTAGACGCCAAGGTATTTACCAGGGCAAACGGCGATGAGCTGTCACCGGGGGTTAACCAGGCAGTGCGTATCTACATTGCACAGAAGAGAAAGATTTCCGTCGGAGACAAGATGGCCGGACGTCACGGAAACAAGGGTGTCGTTTCCCGTGTACTCCCGGTGGAGGATATGCCGTTCCTGCCAAACGGACGACCGCTGGACATCGTACTGAATCCTCTGGGTGTGCCTTCCCGTATGAATATCGGGCAGGTATTGGAGATCCATCTGTCCCTGGCTGCAAAGGCGCTGGGATTCAATATCGCAACACCAGTCTTTGACGGCGCAGATGAGAATGATATTATGGATACCCTCGACCTGGCCAACGACTATGTCAACTTAAGCTGGGAAGAGTTTGAGGCAAAGCATAAAGAAGAACTGCTTCCAGAAGTGCTTCAGTATCTGTCTGACAACCGTGAGCACAGAAAGCTCTGGAAAGGCGTGCCGATCTCAAGAGACGGAAAAGTCCGCCTTCGTGACGGAAGAACAGGAGAATATTTTGACAGTCCGGTTACCATCGGACACATGCACTATCTGAAGCTGCATCACCTGGTAGACGATAAGATCCATGCACGTTCGACGGGTCCATACTCCCTGGTAACACAGCAGCCGCTGGGTGGAAAAGCTCAGTTCGGCGGACAGCGTTTCGGAGAGATGGAGGTCTGGGCCCTGGAGGCATATGGTGCATCTTACACGCTGCAGGAGATCCTGACTGTAAAATCCGATGATGTGATCGGCCGTGTGAAGACATACGAGGCTATCATCAAGGGTGAGAATATTCCTGAACCGGGTATTCCTGAGTCCTTCAAGGTACTGTTGAAAGAGCTTCAGTCTCTGGGACTGGATGTGCGCGTCCTGAAAGACGACAATACTGAAGTTGAGATCATGGAAACGGTAGATATGGGAGAAACAGATTTCCGTTCTCTGATCGAGGGAGACAGAAAGTACCGCCAGGACGATAATCTTGGAGCACAGGGCTATACAGAACAGGAATTCCAGGGTGAAGAGCTGGTGGATGTAGACGAAGAGCCGGAAGACGACAACTATGAACTGGAGTTTGAAGAAACTGATGACTTTGCATTTGATGATTTATCAGATGATGAATAGGAGGGAGTGCCAGGATGCCAGAAAATAATAAAGAACAAACCTATCAGCCAATGACGTTTGATGCGATCAAGATCGGTTTGGCATCGCCTGAAAAGATTCTCGAATGGTCCAGGGGAGAGGTCACAAAGCCGGAGACCATTAACTACAGAACGCTGAAGCCGGAAAAGGACGGGCTGTTCTGTGAAAGGATCTTCGGACCAAGCAAGGACTGGGAGTGTCATTGTGGAAAATATAAAAAGATCCGTTATAAAGGCGTGGTGTGTGACCGCTGTGGAGTGGAAGTTACAAAGTCCAGCGTGCGCCGTGAGCGTATGGGACATATCGCCCTTGCAGCACCGGTATCCCATATCTGGTACTTTAAGGGAATCCCAAGCCGTATGGGTCTGATCCTGGATCTGTCCCCGCGGACCCTGGAAAAAGTCCTGTACTTTGCTTCTTACATTGTGCTGGATAAGGGAGAGACCGATCTTCAGTATAAGCAGGTTCTGTCCGAGCAGGAGTACCAGGAGGCAAGAGAGACCTGGGGCAACGGTTTCCGTGTAGGCATGGGAGCTGAGTCTGTTAAGGAACTGCTGGAAGCAATCGATCTGGATAAAGAATATGAGGAACTGCAGGAAGGATTAAAGGGAGCAACCGGACAGAAACGGGCACGTATCGTGAAACGTCTGGAGGTTGTGGAAGCCTTCCGTGAGTCCGGCAACAAGCCGGAATGGATGATCCTGACGGCGATCCCGGTCATTCCGCCGGATCTTCGTCCGATGGTACAGCTGGACGGCGGACGTTTTGCGACCAGCGACTTAAATGACCTGTACCGCCGGATCATCAACAGAAATAACCGTCTGAAACGCCTGCTGGAGCTGGGCGCACCGGACATCATCGTAAGAAATGAAAAGAGAATGCTGCAGGAAGCAGTGGACGCTCTGATCGACAACGGCCGCCGCGGCCGTCCGGTCACAGGCCCTGGAAACAGAGCGCTGAAGTCCCTGTCTGACATGCTGAAGGGAAAATCCGGACGTTTCCGTCAGAATCTGCTGGGAAAACGTGTGGACTATTCCGGACGTTCCGTTATCGTAGTAGGACCGGAGCTGAAGATTTATCAGTGCGGTCTGCCAAAGGAAATGGCGATCGAGCTGTTCAAGCCATTCGTTATGAAAGAACTGGTTCAGAACGGTACTGCGCATAACATCAAGAACGCCAAGAAGATGGTAGAGAGACTGGAACCTCAGGTGTGGGACGTACTGGAAGACGTGATCAAGGAGCATCCGGTTATGCTGAACCGTGCCCCTACACTGCACCGTCTTGGAATCCAGGCATTTGAGCCGATCCTGGTAGAAGGAAAGGCCATCAAGCTGCATCCGCTGGTATGTACCGCTTACAACGCCGACTTCGACGGAGACCAGATGGCCGTTCACCTGCCGCTTTCTGTTGAAGCACAGGCAGAGTGCCGGTTCCTCCTGCTGTCACCGAACAACCTTCTGAAACCTTCTGATGGAGGACCTGTTGCGGTGCCTTCTCAGGATATGGTACTGGGTATCTATTATCTGACCCAGGAGCGTCCGGGGGCAAAAGGAGAAGGAAAGGCATTCAAGAGTGTGAACGAAGCGCTGCTTGCCTATGAAAACCAGGTAATCACCCTGCATTCCAAGATTAAAGTCCGTGTGAGCAAGGAGATGCCGGATGGAACGGTGAAGAGCGGAACAATCGAATCTACCCTGGGAAGATTTCTGTTTAACGAGATCATCCCGCAGGATCTTGGATTTGTAGACAGAGAGCAGGAAGGAAACGAACTGCTTCTGGAGATTGATTTCCATGTTGGAAAGAAACAGCTTAAGCAGATTCTGGAGAAGGTCATCAATACTCATGGATCAACAGCTACAGCAGAAGTACTGGATGCGGTAAAATCCATCGGATATAAGTTCTCTACACGTGCGGCCATGACGGTATCTATTTCGGATATGACAGTGCCGCCGCAGAAACCGGAGATGATCAAGCAGGCCCAGGATACGGTAGATAAGATCACCAAGAACTTTAAGCGTGGTCTGATCACAGAGGAAGAACGTTACAAAGAAGTAGTAGAGACCTGGAAAGCGACGGACGATGCGCTGACAGAGGCCCTGCTTTCTGGTCTGGATAAATATAACAACATCTATATGATGGCGGATTCCGGAGCCCGTGGTTCTGATAAGCAGATCAAACAGCTTGCCGGTATGCGTGGTCTGATGGCAGATACGACAGGCCGTACGATCGAGCTGCCGATCAAGTCCAACTTCCGTGAAGGTCTGGACGTATTGGAGTACTTCATGTCTGCGCACGGAGCTCGTAAAGGACTTTCCGATACAGCACTTCGTACCGCCGACTCAGGTTATCTGACCAGACGACTGGTTGACGTATCCCAGGAACTGATCATCCATGATGTAGACTGTGCAGAAAACAGCGCAGAGATCCCGGGAATGTATGTCAGAGCCTTCATGGAAGGAAACGAGGAAATCGAAAGTCTTCAGGAGCGTATTACAGGACGTTACCTGTGCGAAGATATCGTAGATAAAGATGGCAATGTACTTGTTAAGAAGAACCATATGGTTACTCCGAAACGTGCAGAGCTGATCATGAAAAAAGGTGTCGACGAAAATGGTGAGACACTGAAGAAGATTAAGATCCGTACAATTTTAACATGCCGTTCACACAGCGGTATCTGTGCAAAATGTTACGGAGCCAACATGGCAACCGGTGAGCCGGTACAGGTTGGAGAGGCTGTTGGTATTATCGCTGCCCAGTCCATCGGTGAGCCTGGTACACAGCTTACTATGAGAACATTCCATACCGGTGGTGTAGCCGGTGGGGATATCACACAGGGACTTCCTCGTGTCGAGGAGCTTTTTGAGGCTAGAAAGCCAAAGGGACTTGCAATTATCACAGAGTTTGCAGGAACTGCAACAATCAGCGACACGAAGAAAAAACGTGAGATTGTCGTTACAAATGAAGAAACAGGAGAATCCAAAGCATATCTGATCCCTTACGGATCACGGATCAAAATATTAGACGGAGCAAAACTGGAAGCCGGTGATGAACTGACAGAAGGTAGTGTAAATCCTCATGATATCCTGAAGATCAAAGGACTCCGCGCCGTACAGGATTACATGATTCAGGAAGTACAGCGTGTATACCGTCTGCAGGGTGTTGAGATCAACGATAAGCATATCGAGGTTATCGTTC
>OGRN01000298.1_pt1 | contig 50155 bp, 36 predicted proteins | sample 1553401 | NCBI WGS metagenome assembly OGRN01 (sample SAMEA2580096, study PRJEB22360) | human gut metagenome | biome: human gut; feature: human-associated habitat; material: faeces | place: Denmark | collected 2008/2010 | reverse complement strand
CGGGCAGGTGCAGCAGGATCGTGAACCTGGTGGTGCGCTCGACGAGCGTGCCGATGGCGCTTTTGTTGCGGCTGCCGGTGATGAGATCGCCCTCCCAGTGGCCCGGGACCGCCCGGTCCTCGATCTCCGGGGGTCGCTCCGAGATCATGGCCATGGGTTCGCGGAAACGGGGTTTGCGGCCTTGGCCGCCTTGGGGTCTGCGGGCGGTTCGCCCCTGCCTCATGGCGCGTTTCAGCTCCTGCTTGAGTTCGCCCCTGGCCTGCAGGTAGATGGCCTGGTAGATCGTCTCGACGCTCGCGTGCATATCCCCATTATCCGGGAAGTCCAGCCTCAGCCGGTTGGCTATCTGCTCCGGGCTCCAATGCCTGCGCAACCCGGCGGCGATCTCGTCCCACAGTCGCGTGCCCTCGGCCGCCTTGCGCGGTTTGGGGCGTTTGAGCCGGTCCGCGGCCTTCTGCTGGGCGCGGTAAGGCTCGTAACCGCCGGACTCGGGATTCCTGTTGCGCTCGACCTCGCGGCTGACCGTGCCGGGGTCGCGGCCCAGCAGGCGGGCGATGGCGCGGATCGAATCGCCCAGACGCAGACGGTCCGCGATCTGGATGCGCTCCTCCTGGCTCAGGTAGCGCGGATGGAGGGTCTTGGGTTTGTCCATGGTGGAACGATACCAGTCCACCAGGGGTTTCTCGTTCCTTCCCGTGGCGCGCGTCCTGCCGTTGCGCCACGCCTTGCCGGTGCGTTTCGAGACGCCGACCGCGTGCGCGGCCTGGGTGAAGTTCATGCCTTCCTCGTCCAGCAGGCGCACGTACTCGGCGCGTCTCGCCTCGCACATCAGCTTCCTCGTCGGATATTCGACGCCGTTGAACGTCCAACGGTGTTCCCCGCCACGGTCTTCGTTTCGGTGGCTTCTGGTCACCTGACCCTCCTTGCGGTAGGTCAGGTGTTGCAACGATCACTAGAACCCGCCCCACACGCTGGCAGACCAACACCACTGTGTGCATTCTCTGCGTCGGCGGCAGTCCAAAACTTGGCCCAGCAACGACGCTTGCTGTGCCCAGCGTCGGCAGAGGGCCAAGAATTGGACGCATACGACACAGAACGCACCCTCAGCGTCGGCAGAACTCCAAGATCTGTACCGCTGACGACGGTAAGCCCTCCACAGCGTCGTCAGAGATACAAAATCTGTCCCAACACCGACGCCTGCCACCCCCAGCGTCGCCGGAGTCCCAAGTCTCGGCCCAGCAACGACGCCTGCGATCCCCACACATAAGAAACCGCACCTCCGATCATCGAATCTGAATTACTTCAGTCCAACAACCGGGGTGCGGTTCACTGAGGAGAGTTCCGTCAGTATAGCTATATCAGTCGTCGCCGAGCGTAACGTGCACACCGCCGACCAGAGAGCTGACCACGTTGTAGATCAGTGCCGCAATGGTGGCCAGCAGAGTGAAGATCACCACTTCGACAATCGAGAAGATGGTGACGCCGGAGACCACGGTGGTAAGGGACAACACGTTCTTGAGATCGAAACCGCCTGCATCAAGACCGGTGGAAGACACAATCTGCGTAATCTGGCTGAATACACCGACCACATCAAGCAGCACCCATACGATCGCGGAGGCAACGACCTGAATAATCGCCACGGCGATGGACAGCATGAACGTCACCTTGGCCACGGACCAAGCATCCACGCGGGTCAGCGACAAGCTCATGCGGCGAGCCCTGGGGGCGCTACGGCGAGGTGCCGGACGCACGGGAGTGGCGGCACCTGAAGAAGGCAACGCGGATTCTTCCGGATCGCTGGACACGGAGCGTGCCACGCGGGGAGCGTGCTCAGTACCGATCAGCGGCTCGACATGCTCGTTCTGCGTATTGCCGACTGCCGGCGGTATGATCCGGGGCTCGTTGTCTTCGAGATTCTCGCTCATCGTTTCTCCTTAACAGGCTTGGCGGTAGCCTCTGCTGTATGCGAGGCTACCAGCTTTTCAGGACGCTGCTCACGCCTCGTCCGCGTTGTTCACATTCTCGCCGGATTGTGCGGTCTCGGCGGTGCCGTTCGCCGCGGCATCGCCGCCATCCTCGGGCTCGTCCTTCTCCTCGTTACGGGCGATGGAGAGAATCGTGTCGCCCTTGTCGGGCTTGGCAAAGGTCACGCCCTGGGTGTTGCGCCCGGTGCGCTTGACTTCGTCCACGTTGGAGCGAATCACCTTGCCGGACTTCATGATGGCCATAACCTGATCGTCTTCGGACACCACGAGCGCGCCGACCAGAGCACCACGGCCCTCGACCAGTTGCACGGCCTTGATACCCAGGCCATTGCGGCCCTGCAGACGGTATTCGCTGATGGCGGTGCGCTTGGCGAAGCCCTCGTTGGTGACCACGAACAGGTCCTTGTCGGAGTCGCCAGGGACCACATCCATGGCCAGCAGGCTGTCGTCGTTACGGAACTTCATGCCCTGCACGCCGGCGGTCTGGCGGCCCATCGGGCGCAGCTGCTCGTCGTCGGCCTGGAACTTGAGGCTCATGCCGAGTTTGGAGACCAGGATGATGTCGTCCTCGGCGTTGCACAGCGCGGCGCCGATGAGCTCGTCGGCGTTCTCGCCGTTCTCGTCGGCCATGAGGCGCACGGCGATCAGGCCGCCCTGGCGCGGGGAATCGTACTCGGCCAGCGGGGTCTTCTTGACCTTGCCGGAACGGGTGGCGAGCACCAGATACTTGGCCACCTCGTAGTTCGGGATGGACAGCACGGTCTGGATGGACTCATCAGGCGCGAACTGCAGCAGGTTGGCCACGTGCTGGCCCTTGGAGTCGCGCGAGCCCTCGGGCAGCTCGTAGGCCTTGATGCGGTACACGCGGCCCTTGTTCGTGAAGAACAGCAGCCAGTTGTGCGTGGAGGTCAGGAAGAAGTGATCCACCACGTCGTCCTCGCGCAGCTTGGTGCCCTTGATGCCCTTGCCGCCGCGGTGCTGGGAGCGGTATTCGTCGGCCTTGGTGCGCTTAATGAAGCCGGAGTGGGTCACGGTGACCACCACGTTCTCTTCGGCGATCAGGTCTTCGACGTTCATCTCGCCGGAGAACGGCAGGATCTTGGTGCGGCGGTCGTCGCCGTACTTGGCGACGATCTCGTCGAGCTCGTCGCCGATGATCTTGCGCTGGCGTTCCGGCTTGGCGAGGATGTCGATGTAGTCGGCGATCTTGCGCTGCAATTCCTCATGCTCGGCCACGATCTTGTCGCGGTTCATGCGGGTCAGCGTGCGCAGCTGCATGGCCAGGATGGCGTCCGCCTGCACCTGGTCGATGTCCAGCAGCCCCATAAGGCCCGTACGTGCGGTGTCGGTGTCTTCGGAGGCACGGATGAGGGCGATGACCTCGTCCAGCATGTCGAGGGCCTTCAGATAGCCCTGCAGGATGTGGTCGCGCTCTTCGGCCTCGCGCTTCAGGTACGCGGTGCGGCGGGCGATCACGTCGAGCTGGTGGTTCACCCAATGGCGGATGAAGGCGTCCAGGCTCAGCGTGCGCGGCACGCCGTCGACCAGCGCCAGCATGTTGGCGCCGAAGGTCTGCTGCAGCTGGGAGTGCTTGTACAGGTTGTTCAGGACCACCTTCGGCACGGCGTCGCGCTTGAGCACGAGCACGAGGCGCTGGCCGGTACGGCCGGAGGTCTCGTCGCGCATGTCGGCGATGCCCTGGATCTTGCCGTCGCGCACGGCCTCACGAATGGAGACGACGAGGCGGTCCGGGTTGACCTGGTAGGGCAGTTCGGTGACCACCAGGCACATACGGCCGTTGATCTCCTCAGTGTTGACCACGGCACGCATGGTGATCAGGCCACGGCCGGTGCGGTAGGCCTGTTCGATGCCCTTGTGGCCGAGGATGGTGGCGCCGGTGGGGAAGTCCGGTCCCTTGATGATGCGGATCAGGTTTTCCAGCAGTTCCTCGCGGCTGGCGTCCGGGTGGTCGAGCGCCCAGTGGACGCCGTCCGCCACCTCGCGCATGTTGTGCGGCGGGATGTTGGTGGCCATGCCGACGGCGATGCCGGCGGAGCCGTTGACGAGCAGGTTCGGGAAGCGGGCCGGCAGCACGGTCGGCTCCTGGGTCTTGCCGTCGTAGTTGGGCACGAAGTCGACGGTGTCCTTGTCGATGTCGCGCACCATTTCCATGGCCAGCGGGGCCATACGGCATTCGGTGTAACGCATGGCGGCGGCCGGGTCGTCGCCGGGGGAGCCGAAGTTGCCCTGGCCGTCGACGAGCATGTTGCGCATCGACCAGGACTGGGCCATACGCACCAAAGTGTCGTAGATGGCGGAGTCGCCGTGCGGGTGGTACTTACCCATCACGTCGCCGACCACGCGGGAGCACTTGTTGTAGCCGCGATCGGGGCGGTAGCCGCCGTCGTACATCGCGTAGATCACGCGGCGATGCACGGGCTTCATACCGTCGCGCACGTCCGGCAGGGCGCGCTCGACGATCACGGAGAGGGCATACGCCAGATAGGACTCGCGCATCTCCTGCTGCAGGTCCTTGCGCTGGATGCGTTCGCCGGTGTCCATCAGGCCGTAGTCGGTAGTGTCCGCCTCCTGCGGGCTCAACGGCTCCATCGAGCCGTCCGGCGTGAACTGCTCGTCGCCGGTGTTGTTTTCATCTGCCACTGTTGTTCCTTTAGTTGTCTAAGTCCGTTGTGTACCTCCCTCTGACGAGGGAGGTTGGAGGATTCCGTTACGCATCGATCCAACGCACGTTCTTGGCGTTGCGCTGGATGAAGAGGCGGCGGGGTTCGACCTCATCGCCCATCAGCATCGAGAAGGTCTCGTCGGCCGCGGCGGCGTCCTCGATGTGCACCTGCTTCAGAATGCGGTGCTCGGGGTCCATGGTGGTCTCCCATAGCTCCTGGTAGCTCATCTCGCCCAGACCCTTGTAGCGCTGGATGCCTTCGCCCTTGGGCAGCTGGCGTCCGTTGGCCTTGCCTTCGGCGAGCACGCGGTCGCGCTCGGCGTCGGTGTACACGAAGTCGTGCGGGCCCTTGGTCCACTTCAGGCGGTACAGCGGCGGCATGGCCACGTACACGTAGCCGGCGGTGATCATCGGGCGCATGTAGCGGAAGAACAGCGTCAGGTTCAGGGTGGCGATATGCGCACCATCCACATCGGCATCGGCCATGATGATGACCTTGTGGTAGCGGACCTTGGAGATGTCGAAGTCCTCGCCGTAGCCGCCGCCGACCGCGGTGATCAGCGATTCGATGGTGTCGGACTTCATCATGCGGTCCAGGCTGGCGCGCTCGGTGTTGAGGATCTTGCCTCGCAGCGGCAGGATGGCCTGCGTGATCGGGTTGCGGCCCTGGATGGCGGAGCCGCCTGCGGAATCGCCCTCCACGATGAACAGCTCGCACTCTTCCGGGTTGTTCGACTGACAGTCCTTGAGCTTGTCGGGCATGCCGGCGGACTCGAAGATGGACTTGCGGCGGGTGTTCTCGCGGGCTTTCTTGGCGGCCAGACGGGCACGGGAGGCCTCGATGGCCTTCTGGATGATGTTCTTGGCCTCGGCCGGGTGGGCGTCGAACCAGTCGCCGAGCTTGTCGGTCATCACGCGCTGCACGAAGGTCTTGGCTTCGGAGTTGCCGAGCTTGGTCTTGGTCTGGCCTTCGAACTGCGGGTTGGTGAGCTTGACGGAGATCACGGCGGTCAGGCCTTCACGCACGTCGTCGCCGGAGAGGTTCTCGTCCTTGTCCTTGAGGATGCCCTTGTCTCGCGCGTAACGGTTGACCAGCGAAGTCAGCGCGGCGCGGAAGCCCTCCTCGTGGGTACCGCCCTCGGTGGTGGAGATCGTGTTCGCGAAGGTGTGCACGGCCTCGGAGTAGGCAGTGGTCCACTGCATGGCGAGTTCGGCGGAGATGCCGAGCTTCAGGTCTTCGGCCTCGAAGCTGATGACGTCCTCTTCCACCGGCGTGGCCTTGCGCACCTTGACCAGATAGTCGACGTAGTCCTTGATGCCGTTGAGGTACTGGTAGGTGACGGTCTGGTGCTTTGCGCCGGGCTCGTCCGCGGCGTCGCCGGCCACCTCGTCGCCGGCCTGGTCGTTCTCACGCTCGTCGGTCAGGCTGATCTTGAGGCCCTTGTTCAGGAAGGCCATCTGCTGGAAGCGGGAACGCAGCGTCTCGAAGTCGTAGATGGTGGTCTCGAAAATCTTCGGGTCGGCCCAGAAAGTCACAGACGTACCGGTGGACTCGCCTTCGGTCATCGGCTCGCCCTGCTTCAAGGGCGCGGTGGGGTGCTGGTCGATGTACGTCTGGGTCCAGTGGAAGCCCTGACGGCGCACTTCGATGTCCACGCGGGTGGAGAGTGCGTTGACCACGGAGATACCCACGCCGTGCAGACCGCCGGATACTGCATAACCGCCGCCGCCGAACTTGCCGCCGGCGTGCAGCTTGGTCATCACGGTCTCCACACCGGAGACGCCCTCGCCGGGCACCTCATCGACCGGGATGCCTCGACCATCGTCCACCACGCGGATGCCGTTGTCCGGCAGAATGGTGACCTCGATATGGCTGGCGTATCCGGCCAGCGCCTCGTCGACCGAGTTATCGACGATCTCATAGACCAGGTGGTGCAAACCGCGCGGGCCGGTGGAACCGATGTACATACCGGGGCGGATACGCACGGCCTCGAGTCCTTCGAGCACCCTCAGATCGGAGGCCTCATAATGCTCGGGGGCCATGGATTCGTCAAGTTCGCCTTCGGTCAATTCCGCATTGTTGATGCGTTCCGCAGCCGCCTTCAGCTGCTCCTCTTTGCTGGTTTCGTCTGCCAACAGGCTTCCTTCCGTGACTACAGGGTCAACCTCCGTCATGAAGGTCATTCACGGAGGCGATATGGCTTACGAGGCCCGTAAAGGGCTCTTCTGGCCATTTGACCATACTGCATGTGATTTTACTCGTCTAACCCGACGAGCGCCATAGCGAGGCTTCTGCGAATTTGTTTGGTATCTTGGCTACCGCCGCCGAGCCCATTTGCGCGTGTATCCGGCGGCCGGTCCGGTCACGCGAATCTCGGCGATGGTCAATCCTTTGAGATTGCGACGGATGGTATCGGTAAGTTGGGGGATAAGGTAGGTCAGCTGCGTGGCCCAGACCGTGGATTCGGCACGGATGGTCAGTACGCCGTCCGTGAAATCGGCGACTGCCGAATGGCTGGCGATGGCCTGTCCCACCACTTGGTCCCAATGGTTGCGCAATTGCGCAAGCTTCATATTCGCCGTCCAGACGCCGTTGCCGGCGATGGTGGTCATCACGCTGCCCAGTTCAGCCGGATCGCGCCCCGGTTTGCCGAAGTTTTCGATGGCCTCTTCACGGCGGCGTCTGTAGTCCTTCAAGGTCGCCCCGCGACGGGAGAGCCGCTCGAATATTTCGGCCGGCAGTTTGGTCTCGTCCAGGTTGAGTTGGCGGGCGATCGGCGGGTTCATGACACTTTCCGTTCTACGGACGCGCTGTCCACCGCGGTTTTTTCGTCATACCCACCCAAACTCTCATTTTCCCGCGAATTGGACAAATTGCCCAGAGTTGGCAATATCACGGAAGCTGGTTCGTCCAGTGCGGCCACGTCGATGCGATGGGCCGATTCATAGTCGGGCACATCGCCTTCAGCGGCCACGGTAATCAGCACCTGATCCTGTTTTCTGGCGAAATCAAGAATCTGCGTGCGCCGGCTGTCGTCAAGCTGGGCGAACACATCATCGAGAATCACAATCGGCTGCAATCCCAACCGGTCACGCACTATTTCGAACAATGCCATTTTCAAGGCCAACGCCATCGTCCACATCTCGCCGTTCGAAGCGAACTCGCGGGCGGGAATACCGCCCAACTCAAGGTTCATGTCATCGCGCTGCGGACCGATAAGGTTCACGCCGCGAGCCACTTCACCGGGGTAGATGCGTTGGAAATGCTCGCTAATCTGCGGATGCGGATCGTCGAACATCAGCACTTCGTCGAATGAAGGCGCATAAGTGAGCGTCACCTGCTCGCCGGCACCGGCCAAGTCGGCGTAAATCGCGGCAAATGGCTCGGCAAGCAGACCGATCACATGAGCGCGCATACGGGTCAACGCCACACCGGCTTCGATGAACTGGCCGGTCCAGATTTCCAAACCGCTCAGAACCGCATCCATCGGCTGGCCATTGTTGACATTGGCATTCAATTGCTTCAACAATGTGGCACGCTGTTTGGCGATGCGCGTGAACTGTTGCAACGTCTGCATGTATCCGGGCTCGAGCAGAGCCGCAGCCTGATTCATCATGGTGCGGCGTGCTCCCGGATCGCCGGACACCAACCGCTGATCTTCGGGAGTGAAGGAAACGCTGGGAATCTTGCCGATGATATCGCGCAGATACAGCGACGACCCCGAGTTGATGCGGGCTCGGTTGGCACCACGCGCATGAATTGACGCTTCATACGTAGTGGTTTGACCGGCATCATCAGCGACGTTCGCGCGGATGGTGGCCGTGGTCTGCCCGCGTTCGATCAGCGGCAACGTGCTGGACGTGCGATGGCTCGATCCGGTGGACAGCACTTCGACGGCTTCCACCAGATTGGTTTTGCCCAGACCGTTCTTGCCGAACAGGATATTCACGCCTGGTACGAAATCGACCACTACCTGACTCCATGAGCGGTAGTGGTCGAGTGCGAGACGGGAGATGTGCATTAGCGAATCGTTGGAAATTCAGGGATTTCAGTTGTTAAAGCGCATCGGCACGAGCAGGTATCGGTAGTCCATGGACTCGTCGGAATCAGCTTCCTGCTGGCCGTTGAACTCGACCGGCTTGACCGGGGTCGTCATTTTGATGCGCACGAATGGTTCGGTTACGGCGGACAGACCCTCCTTCAGGTAGGACGGGTTGAATGCCACGGTGATGTCGTCGCCATCCATGTCGATGTCCAGTGTTTCGTTGGCCTGAGCCTCGTCGACCGATCCGGCGGACAGCGCCACTTCCTGACCGGTGAAGGTCATGCGAATCGGAGCATTGCGTTCGGCGACCAAAGCCACACGGCTGATGGCGTCGAGCAAATCCTGCTTGTTGACTACGGCCTGAATCGGATATTCGTCGGCGAACAGGCGGTCGACCGCCGGGAATTCACCGTCGATGAGCTGGGAGGTGGAGACGCGGCCGGCGTTTTCGAAGCCGAGCAGCGTCGGGCTATCGGCATCGAAATCAAGGCGGATGTTCTGGTGCTCGTCAAGAGCACGGGCCACATCCTTGAGCAGGGAGCCGCGAACCAGCGTGGTGGTGTCGACGTCCGGGTTCTGCGGAGTCCAAGTGAAGGTGGCGCGGGCCAAACGGAAGCGATCGGTGGAGGTCATGACGACCTTGTCGCCTTGGAATTGCATGCGAACGCCGGTCAGTACCGGGCGGTTTTCTTCGCGGGAGACGGCAACGCACGCCTGGTTCACGGCCTGAACGAAAGTCGGGGCATCGACTTGGCCGAGCATGGCCGGTACCACGGGCAGATCCGGGTACTCGGTGTCGGGCATGAGCTGCAAGGTGAACTTCGACTTGCCGGACGTGATGGTCAGCGTGGAGCCGTCGGTGACCAGGTACGTTTTCTCCGAACGCAGCGATTTGGTGATATCGGCCAGCAGCTTGCCCTGAACCAGTACGGAACCGGCTTCGTCAACGCCGGCTTCGATGTGGTGGCGAGCGGAAATCTCGTAGTTGAAGGCGGAGAATTGCAGCGTTCCGTCAATGGCTTCCAGCTTGACGCCAGCGAGAATCGGGTTGGAGGGACGTGCGTCGATGACTCGGGAGGTCCAGGCTACGGCGTCGGCCAGGGCTGCGGTATCGATTTCGACTTTCATGTGTGATTGTTCCCTTCGTCGGATTGGCTGAGGAATATTCTAGCCGTTAGGTGGCGAACTTACGTACGCTGGATGACCGGCTGTTACTATGGCGATGATGCTTTTCACGTAACTGAGTAAGTAATCGCCATAATAAGGCCGGTGGATAGTGTGGATAAGTAGGGCTGAGCCCTACAACTGCAACGGTTCATAAGTCCCTGAAAATTGTGGACAAATTCTGCATGGCTTGTGGATAAGTGGGCGAGTTTTCCACAGCCAGTTCGTCGAATTTGAGTTTTCCACATCGAGGTCGCGGTTATGCACGAGTTTTCCACAACAAAATAGTGGGTAATCCACGAGTTATCCGCCGAGTTTACCCACATCTGTGCACAACTATGTGGATAACTTTTTTGGTTTTCGCACTTTCGCACGGCGTGTTGAAGACTGTTTTTCGTCGAGGAGAATCGATTCTGGAGACCGTTTTCGGCACTTTTTCCGTCTCGCTCGCCCAAACCCGCAAAATCGGTCCTCAGAATCGATTCTCTCGTTTCATGGTTTTTTTGCGTGTTCCCCTTCGAAACTCCCCTCAGTCGTCTGCGCCGACAGATCCCCTCACAAAGGGGAGCCATGAGGAATCTAATGTCTCGAATCCGTTGCCTCGACGTATCCACCAGAATCCGCCTGAGCAACCAAAAACGGCACTTTTCGGAAAGTCAGTCCAAAAAGTGCCGTTTTTCGTCTCTCAGAAGCGTTGTGTCAGTTGGTGTTGCTTTGCTTGAGGCGAACCGTGAGCTCCATAACGTAGTTATAGATCTCCTGTTTTTGCTGCATTCGGTCACTGATTCGAGTGCAGGCATGCATTACTGTGGTGTGATCGCGTCCGCCAAAGACCTGGCCAATATCCATCAGGCTCATACTGGTCATTTCGCGAGCCAGATACATGGCGATCTGACGAGGAACAGCCACGTTTTTGGTTCGTGATTTACCGACAAGATCCTCAAACGTCAGGTGGAAGTACTTCGCCACCTGACTGATGATGTCCGTGGGCTTGATTTCCACATCGGTGGTGAAGAAGTCCTGCAACGTCTGCTCGGCCAAGGCGCGGGTCACCGGCTGATTACTCAGCGAGGCCACGGCCGTAACACGGGTTAGCGCGCCTTCGAGTTCACGAATGTTCTCGGTGAAGCGTTCGGCGATGAGGTCCAACACATCGCTGGGGATTTTCGAGCCGTTCATCGAGGCGATCATGCGAAGAATGGCGATTCGGGTCTCCAGATCCGGCGGCTTGACGTCTACGGTCAGGCCGGATTCGAAGCGCGAGATGAGTCGAGCCTCGAAACCCTTCAAATTCTTGGGCGCTACATCGGAAGCAATGACAATACGCTTATTTGCCTGATGCAGTGCATTGAACGTATGGAAGAACTGATCCAAGGTGGCTTCCTTGCCGCCGAGGAACTGGATATCGTCAATAAGCAACACATCAACCTGTCGGTATCGACGGTTGAATTCAGCAATCTGACCCTGGCTTTGGTTCGGGTTTTGCAGCGCGTCAATGAATTCGTTCGTGAATTCCTCAGACGTGACGTATCGAACCTTCAGCCCGGGATCCTTGACCAGTGCATAGTTGCCGATGGCGTTCAGCAAGTGGGTTTTGCCCAGGCCCGATCCGCCATAGATACACAACGGGTTGAAATCCTGCCCGGAACCTTCGGCCACGGCCAGTGCGACCGTACGGGCAAAACGGTTGGAATCGCCGGGCACGAAGGAATCAAACGTGAAGTTCTTATTGAGATGAGTCTCGGGATCGCGATTCATCTTCTGCTGACCGACCGGGAACTGCGGCTCGGTGGCGGGCATCGGTTCCCGCGGTGCGGCTGCCGGCTTTGCACCATAGGATTCTTTACCGAATTCGGCGACAGTCGGAGAAATTTCCGAAGGATATGGCTGCGCCGGCTTTGCCTCCGAAAGCGGTTCGGGCTCGGTTTTCGGCACGACCTTGAACGCGGGAAACATATTTTCGCCGGTTACCGTACGCAATGCCTGAAGCAGGGAATCGTTCAAATCACCCTGAATGGCTTGAAGCGTGTCGTTGTTGTCCACACACAGCACGATGGTCGAACCGAAGACGCCTTCAGGAACAACGCCTTCCAACCAGCCTTTTTCTCGTGGGCTGAGCGAAGCGCTGTGTTTGAGCACCGTCAGCGTGTCTGACCAGATGTGGGCGGCCTCGATTACGGGGTCGCCGGAAGCGTTAACCATGGTGGCCCCTTCTGTCGCTGTGGCGAAATACGTACAACAGATAATATTTACTCTGGTTTAGACAAGTTATCCACCGTGTCGCGTGTTGAAATAACTGGATTGTGAATAACAAACATGTAATTTGTGGATAACTTTTGGCCGTGAATGGTTGGTATTCCGCCGATTATAAGAGATTTGGGGCGTGTCTCGCAACGTGTCGAAATGTGAAAATACTCCGTCCGTTTTGACTTGAGGGTAGGGGTGAGAGTACTTTGGTATAGCTTGACTCACGTGAGGGCAGCGCGAAGCGTTGCCGAATAGACCTAGGAGCAATGGATTATGAAGAGGACGTTCCAGCCGAACAACCGTCGTCGCCACATGAAGCACGGCTTCCGCCTGCGCATGCGCACCCGTTCTGGCCGTGCGGTGATCAACCGTCGCCGTGCCAAGGGCCGCAAGACCCTCTCCGCCTGATCATTCCGATCAGTGCCACAGGCATAGTCGAGGTGGAGAGGCTTCAAAGCCATCGTGATTTCGTCACCGTGCTGAAACGCCGGCGCAAAGCAGGTGGCAAGGATATCGTCGTGCACTATTTGGTGCCCGACGACCATCATGATGATGACGACCGGACGGTGCATCGCCGTTTGGGATTAGCTGTCTCCAAATCGGTAGGACATGCGGTCACCCGTAATACGGTGAAGCGTAGGTTTCGTGTATTGGCCAGAGCCCATGAGGATCTGCTGCCCGCGCATTGCGATATCGTTTTGCGCGCCAAGCCCAGTGCAGCGACCGCATCGTTCGCTTCGCTAGATCAGCAGATCGCGAAGGCTTTTGCCACGGTGGCGCATAAGGTGGCTGAGGCATGACAGCTTCTTTCAAGGCGGTGATGATTGGTGGGGTGCGCTGGTATCAACAGCACATCTCGGCAAACACACCGCCTTGTTGCAAGTATTATCCAACGTGCTCGAATTATGCCATTGAGGCATTGGAACGGTATGGCGCGTTCAAGGGGGGAGTGCTCGCCGTGCTGAGATTACTGCGTTGCCGGCCGTGGAGTCGTGGGGGAATCGACGATGTTCCACAACGGTATTCCGTTTTTTACAGGTTTTCGTGGTCGAAGGCTCATGAAGAGCCTCGACTGACACCATTGGCCACAACCCAAAGAGAGGCCCAACGATGAACTCAAATGAATTTCTGCTTGATAGCGGGTTTTGGGGATTTCTATATAAAATCCTGACTCCCGTTGAGTGGTTGCAGACCTGGATCATGAAGATCGTGCATGACTTCTTCGTGATGCTGGGCGTGAGCCCGATTGGTGTCTCATGGGTGCTTGCCATTATCATCCTGGTGCTGGTGGTGCAGGCTTGTATCTTCCCGCTGTTCTACAAGCAGATGAAGTCGATGCGCAAGATGCAGGCATTGGCGCCGAAGATGCAGCGTATTCAGAACAAGTACAAAGGCAAGACGGATCAGGCTTCCAGGGAGGCCATGAGCCGTGAAACCATGAAACTGTATCAAGACAATGACGTCAATCCGGCTGGCTCCTGCTTGCCTATGCTCATTCAGGGCCCGGTGTTCATGTCCATGTTCTATACGCTGTCGGCCATTCCATACATTGCCAACGGTAAACGCGATGCGTTGGGCGCGTTCGACGTAGCAACCGCCAAGCAATTCACCCAAACCGATGTGTTCGGCATTGTCAGCGTGACCGATAACTTCACCAGTGCTGCCGCTAGTGGCAAGGCGGTCATCGGTATCTTCGTGTTCCTGATGTGTTTCTGCCTGTGGTTTATGCAGTACTTCAGCATGAAGCGCAACATGGCAGCTGCTTCGATGAACAAGCAGACCGAGACCATGCAGAAGGCTATGCTGTGGCTCTTCCCGGTGATGTACATCTTCTCCGGTGTCGCCATGCCGTTCGCCGTGCTGGTCTACTGGCTGACCAACAACGTGTGCAACCTCTGCCGCACATTGTGGCAGGTGTACGCATTCCCGACCCCTGGCTCTCCGGCTGCGGCGGACAAGGAGAAGCGCGATCATCGTAATGAGAATGCTCGCCGCGCAAAGGCCGGCCTGCCCTCTCTGGAAGAAGAAGCATTGGCCAAGGCCAAGGAAGAGGCCGAGCGTAAGGCCACTCAGGGCTATCAGCGTCAACAGCCCGTGCGTAAGCGCAAAAAGAAGTGACGACTATGTCGGTGCGAGTTCGATGTTTCACGTGAAACATTCAACACGCACCGACATTACTTTCTCTGTTCGGGGGAGCAGGGCTTAGACTTGGAATTCAAACACGACATGAAGGAGTAGCGTATGGCACAGGATGACGTGAAGTCGATCGACCAGCTCAACGAAGAGGCTGACATCGCCGCGGATTACCTTGAAGGCCTACTGGATATCGCCGACTATGAGGGCGACATTGAGATGGGCGTGCGTAATGACCGCCCCACCGTGCAAATCGTTGCTGATGACGATACTGACATCAAACATCTTATTGGCCGTAATGGTGAAGTCGTTGATGCTCTGCAGCAATTGACTCGTCTGGCTGTACAGCAGAAGACCGGCGAGCGTTCTCATCTGATTGTGGATGTCGACGGTTTCCTGAAGCGCAAGCGTCAGCACCTCCGTGATATCGCCTTGGATGCCATTGACGCAGTGAAGGATTCCGGCGAGCCGTATGACTTGAAGCCGATGAATTCCTTCGAACGTAAAGTCGTTCACGATGTGGTTCGGGAAGAGGGGCTGAAGTCTCGCTCGCACGGTGAGGAGCCTCATCGTTACGTGACGGTGTATCTCAAGAATAGAGTCGAGGATACCGCCGAAGACGACGAGCTTGATCAGGAGTAATTGCTCGGCGAGTTTTTTTGAGATGACAGGGACGTTCGACGGATGTCGTCTTTGAACAAACTAAAGTGACCGCATGGAGAATGGCGTCGTAATGAGCGGCGCCATTCTCCATGTTGATTGTTTCACGTGAAACATGGTGAGGGAGATGGCTATGACGGATCAGCTGCAGGGGTCACCTGTACTTGCTGAGGTCTTGGGTGATGCGTTGCCGAAGTTGGAGCGTTTCCATGCCAAGATTGCCGAAGAGGGTGAACCTCGTGGATTGATCGGCCCCCGTGACGTCGATATCATTTGGGAACGGCATATTCTGAATTCCGCTGCGATTGTGCCGTACGTTCGGAATGCGACGAATGGTATTCGCTTCAAAACAGTTGCCGACGTCGGCAGTGGTGGTGGTTTTCCTGGATTGGTGGCTGCCGCGTGTTTGCCGGATCATGACTTCACGCTGATTGAACCGATGGAGCGGCGAATCGAATGGTTGCATGAATGTGTTGGCCTGATGCAACTGCAGAACGTTGAGATTATTCGTGGACGCTCCGATGCCGTCATCCAGCAGGTACGGAAGCGGGAAATTCATCCGTTCGCTGTTGTCACGTGTCGTGCGGTTGCTCCTATGACCAAACTCTCTGGCTGGACGTTGCCGTTGCTGAAACCGTCAGGACAGTTGATCGCACTGAAGGGACGGTCTGCTCAGGCTGAAATCGACAAGGCTGGCAAGGAGATTGCAAAATTCGGTGGTCGTCGTCCACGCGTCGTTGAGGCGGCTGTCGGACCGGATCTTGAGCCTACCCACGTGGTGATTGTGGATAAGCGATGAGTGGAGTACTGATTGAGTTATCCACATTTCCATATGTGCGTAAAAGTTATCCACATTTTTACGGGACGATGTGCAGAATGATGAAAACACTGATTTTTCAATGTTTTTCGTCTGCGAATACATAATCTAACACTCAACGTCATTCACACTTATCCACACTTATCCACATTGCATATCGCAATTGTGGATAACGAGCATCATGTCCATACGAATGAGAACACTGGAACTTACGTCTGTGCAAGGAGGAGCGATGGCCACCAAGGATCATCAGTCGGAACCTATAGAATCGGCTTCCGAAACGCTTCAGCGAATATTCGATGGTCACGGTTCAGTGCTTGGTAGCCAAATGGCTGATGAAAGCTCACGCTACGATGTACTCAAGAAAACCGATTTCCCAAAGCCTCAACGGACTCGTCGTATCGCCGTGGCCAACCAGAAGGGGGGAGTGGGTAAAACCACATCCACGGTAAACACCGCTGCGGCGCTGGCGAACAAGGGCGCGCAGGTGTTGGTCATCGATATGGATCCGCAGGGCAATGCCTCTACGGCGTTGGGTGTATCTCATGCATCGGGAGAGCCCTCGGTCTATGACGTTATCGAGGGGCGTTCTGATCTGGGTGATGTTATCACGGTCTGTCCTGATTTTCCCACACTTGATGTTGTGCCTGCATCAATCGATCTCAGCGGTGCTGAGTTGGAAGTGGCTGATCTGCCCAACCGAAACACGTTGCTGAAGGAGGCCCTAGACCTCTACCTACGTCAATCAGATAAACACTATGATTACGTGTTCATTGATTGCCCGCCCAGCTTGGGCCTCTTGGTCATCAACGCCATGTGTGCAGTGACCGAGATGCTGATTCCTATCCAGGCTGAGTATTACGCATTGGAGGGTCTTGGCCAGCTGATTAACACGATTGGTTTGGTGCAAGAGCATTTCAATCCCGTACTGCTGGTGTCCACCATGCTCGTCACGATGTTCGATCGCCGAACGTTATTGAGCCGTGAAGTATATAACGAGGTTAAGGGACACTATCCCAGCATTGTGCTGAATACCACCATCCCGCGTTCAGTCAAGATCTCCGAAGCGCCGAGTTTCTCCCAATCGGTGATTGCCTATGATCCTCGTGGCATAGGTGCCATATCGTATGGTGAAGCAGCTTTGGAAATCGCACAGCGTTCGCAACAAGTCCTTGACACCATTGATGCGAGGAGGAACAAGTAATGGCATCAAAATCACGACTTGGTAAGGGCCTTGGCGCTTTGTTCCCCACATTGCCAGGGGAGGAGCCGGTGGCGGAGCAGCCCGCAATGATTGCGGAGGATTCGTCTACTCCGGAGGCCACTGCTGACATAACCCCCGCCAAGAAGGCTACTGCCCAGCAGGAATCAAAACCTGCCGTGCCTCAGACGATATCGTCCAGCAAGGCAGTCAAGAAAGCCGCCGGTAAACGCGCATCCATGCCCGCATTGGACACCATTACTCATCCTAGCGACCTGTTTTTCGGTACGGAGAAACCTCAAACCGGTAAGGTCGCCGCACCTCAGCAGGGCGGCAAGTCGTCTGCGTCTCAGACGGCACATCGTACATCCGTCACTGTCAAAGATGTTTCACGTGAAACATCTTTGACTGCATCGGCGGCAAAGACCGCTGACACAGATAAGAAGGACGAGCTCAAGCCGGTAGCCGGTGGTTATCTGGCTGAACTCAAACTGTCTGATATCGGGCCCAATGCACATCAGCCTCGTACCATCTTCGACGAGGATGAGTTGAATGAGCTGTCTGCTTCCATTAAGGAAGTTGGTGTGCTGCAACCGATAGTCGTGCGCAAGCGTCCGGCAAGCCAGATTGCTGCGGCCAAAGCCGCCAAGCACGACGAGACGGAATCCAGCACGAATCCGTTTGCCGGTCATTTGGACAGCCCGTATGAGCTCATTATGGGTGAACGCCGTTGGCGTGCTTCTCAGTTGGCTGGGTTGGAGACGATTCCCGCCATCGTCAAAACCACTGCGGATGATGATATGCTCCGCGATGCATTGCTGGAAAACTTGCACCGTGTGGCCTTGAATCCGCTGGAAGAGGCGGCTGCCTACCAGCAGATGATTGAAGAGTTCGGGTTGACACAAGTACAACTGTCCAAGTCGGTGTCCAAGTCTCGCCCGCAAATCGCCAATACCTTGCGACTGCTGAACCTGCCGGCTTCTGTGCAAAAGAGAGTGGCTGCCGGTGTGCTATCGTCCGGTCATGCGCGTGCGCTATTGGGCCTGAGCGATCCGGAGGAAATGGACAAGCTGGCTTCTCGTATTATTGCGGAAGGTCTTTCTGTACGCAGCACCGAAGAAATCGTCGCCATGAAGATTGCGTCGGGGGAGCAGCCGAAGAAGCCTAAGACGTCTAAGACCAATCCTTGGGTTGGTTCCGCCATCCAGCAGAGTTTGGAAAATCATTTCGATACCAAGGTGTCGATTAAGGGCAGCACCAAGCATGGTCGCATCGAAATCGTCTTTTCGTCACCAGAGGATATGGATCGCATCCTGCAGCTGCTGGTGCCGAGCCAAGGCGATGCCGATTCCAAATGGGTGTAACACGATAAGAACATTCGTGTTGTCGCCGGCATTATTGCTGTGCAGTGCGTTGTACGCGCAAGACGTTATAGCCTCTGCGTGATTCCTGGCAGGGGCGTATGCCTGCGTTGTAGCCCCTGTCGCAATAGAAAACCCCTCAGGCTGGAGGATGACAAATCACACATCGTGATTCTCCGTCGATAACGCCAGGTTTGTTGCGCACTTTGGTTGAAGCCTGAATGAAGAGGCATGGCCCGTCGTCTGGGTACGATTTCAGTCGCCAAACAAAACCGCTATGGAAAGAGGCGACGGAACCATGCAGGATCAGATTCTACAGGTCGATGAGAACATGCTCGAGACGAGACTCGACCGGTTGGTGTCGGAGAAGGTCGAGCAATTGCTGAACGCGATGCTGGACGCGGAGGCGGACGAGATCACGGGCGCCGCCCGCTACGAGCGCACCGGGGACAGGAAGGCCTACAGAGCGGGTCATTACGAGCGTGACCTGACCGTGAAGGCCGGGACCGTGACCCTCAGGGTCCCGAAGCTCAAGGGCGCGCTGTTCGAGTCGGCGGTGATCGAACGATACAGGCGTCGTGAGCAGAGCGTCGAGGAGGCGCTGATCGACATGTACCTGGCCGGCGTTTCGACCCGTCAGGTCGACGACATCAGCCGCCTGCTGTGGGGCGAGCGGATGCCCTCGCAGACGCTCTCGGACAAGCTCAAGGGGGGTGTACGCGCAGCTCGACGAATGGCGCAACAGGCCGTTGGAGCGTTCGTACCCGTACCTGTTCGTGGACGGCGTGTGGCACAAGCGCACGTGGGGCGGGTCGGTCGAGAACGTGAGCGTGCTGGTCGCGATCGGCGTGGACGACACGGGCCATCGGGAGGTCGTCGGGGTCGCGGAGGGCATGAAGGAGGACAGGGCCAGCTGGGAGCAGTTCGTCAGGAGCCTGATCGAACGCGGTCTCAGGGGCGTGCGGCTCGTGGTGGGCGACCGGTGCGCCGGGCTGGTGGCCACGGTGAACTCGATGCTGCCGGACGCGAGATACCAGCGGTGCACGGTCCACTTCATGCGCAACGTGCTCTCCAGGGTCAGCCGCAAACACGCGGCATGGGTGGCCGGCGCGCTCAAGGCCGTGTTCGCCATGGAATCCCGCGACGCCGCGTTGAGGAAGGCGGAGGATGTGGCCGCGCAGATGGAATCCCGCGGATTGAAGGCCGCCGCATCCTGCCTCAGGGAGGGCATAGGCGAGTCGACCACCTACCTGCTCGACGACTACCCCGTCGAGCACCGTCGGCGAATCCGCACGAACAACATGATCGAACGATTGAACCGGGAGATCCGCCGCCGCACCCGCGTCGTCGGCAGCTTCCCGGATGGCAGGAGCGCGCTCATGCTCATCTGCGCCAGGATCCGCTACGTCACCGCCAACGATTGGTCGAGCCGCTGCTACCTGGACATGTCCCGGCTCGACGGCATCATGCAATCAACCGACTGAAGTCATTCCCCCGACGACGGACCAGGCCACATTTGCGCAAAACATCGGGCACAACCTCTCCGTCGCCTGAGGGGCCTTTCTATGCCTTTGACCGATACGTACTATCCAAGGGCGGCATGCTGTAACACTGACCTAGCGTTGCTCCTATGTCACAGGCAGCAGCCAGAACAGCAAGCCACCATCAGTCCGCCACCATCAGTCCGTAAGATAGGCCTGCGTATCCAGCGCTGCACGGCAGCCCATGCCCGCTGCGCTGATCGCTTGACGATAAGTACGATCCACGCAATCGCCTGCAGCAAAGATGCCTGGCGCACTGGTCACCGTGCTGGCACCCTGCACCACGACATATCCATCATCGTCACGGTCCACAACACCGGCCGCAAAATCAGTGGCTGGCGTATGACCGATAGCCACGAATACGGCGTTGGTGTCCAGCGTGCTTTCTTCTCCGGTCACCACATTACGTACGGCGATGCTGCTGACACTGGCCGGTGCTACAGCCGGTCGTTTGAGCGTCAAGCCAGGAATGGCAATAGGTGCACCGGTGTTCTGTGTGGGGGAGGAGGTGCCGGTAATGGAGGTCACCACTGTGTTGGTCATCAGAGTGATGGTCGGATTGGCTTTGGCTCGGTCCACCATGATCTGCGAGGCGCGGAAGCTATCGCGTCGGTGAATCAAGGTGACCGAAGAACCGAACCGGGTCAGGAATAATGCCTCTTCAAAAGCCGAATCGCCACCGCCTACGACCACGATAGGCTTGTTCCTGAAGAAGAAGCCATCGCAGGTGGCGCAGTACGAGACGCCATGTCCGGACAGCTCCTGTTCGCCGGGCACCCCAAGCTTACGGAATGACGACCCTGTGGCGATGATAAGCGACGATGCCTCCAATTGGGAGTCATCGGAGAGTGTTACACGATAGGTCGGCTTGACCGAATCACTCTCACACGCCTCGATGGAAGAGACATCGTCTGCGATATAGGTTGTACCGAAGCGCTTGGCCTGTTCCTTCATGCGATCCATAAGATCCGGGCCAAGAATACCTTCCGGGAATCCGGGGAAGTTCTCCACCTCAGTGGTGTTGACCAACTGTCCACCTGGCGACAACGCACCAGTGACCATAACAGGATTGAGACCTGCGCGGCCAAGATAGATGGCGGCCGTGTAGCCAGCGGGACCAGAACCGATAATGATGACGTTATGTTTCACGTGAAACATTGTCACACCCCCATACGATATTCCGTGTCATTCAGCCAGATGCGAAGAAGGGGCGGTACCGTCGAATGTATGCGAACGGTACCGCCCCTTCTTGGGTCAGTTATCGGCATAGATGCCGATTAGAAGACCTCCACCTTTTCGATGTACAGCTGGTTCTGCGGCAGGCTATCCGATGGCACCCACAGCAGCAGATCCTGCGTCTTGACGGCTTTGGTGAACTTCACCTCAGTAGTGCCACCTTCAGCAAAGGTGAATTCGGCCACCTGCTTGCCTTGAGTGGGGTCCCCAGTGGTATTTGCGCGAATATAGCCCTTACCACCGGATGTGCGGATGGTGATAACCATGCGGTACGCATCCTGCGGCTGGTCAAGGTGCATGTAGTATGCGTACCCGGATTGGCCGCCAGGATTCGACAGGAAGTTGGCGCTGGAAATCGTAAACGCCGTGTTGTTCTCATGGCTCGGTTGCGGAACAGCGCTGGAATCCTTATCGCCGGACTTCTTGGCCTTGGTCTTCTTGGACGACGAATCAGCAGTCTCGGACTTCTTGGACTTGTCTGATGCCGAGTCCTTGGATTCGCTCTGAGTGGCATCACTCGATTTTGAAGAATCGTCAGTGGTGCCACCGTTCGTCGTGTTCTCGCTGCCACCAAATGGCACAGCGTCAGCATTGATATCAGGCCAGTCACCTTCACTGGAGTTGCTGGAAGCATCGGCAGGATTGTCTCCGGAGGATCGGAACGCATGCACTGCCCAAACAGCCGCTGCCACTACCAATATCAGAGCCACAATGATGGCAACGACCTTGGTCGACAGTTTGCCGAACAGATGTTCATCGGGCAGCTTGCTGTCAACCTCGTCATCCGGCACATCCTTCGGTGTGAAGCTCGGAGGAATGGCGCTTACTTCGGCAATGCGGGCCTGCTCCTCTTCCAAGGCACGCAGCGATTCCTCACCAGGAGCCACAGCACGGCCGCTGGCGTCGAACACGGGAATACGACTGGTTGTCTCTCCCACGGTGGCATCGGGAATACCGCCGGTAACAATAGGCACTGTCAACCGAGTATTATCACCCGGACCGCCGATGGGGGCCGGATTCATTTCGCTGTACCAGTCACCGGTGCCTTCACCGGAAAGATTTTCGTGCTCCCAGGCGTCAGAAAGGTTGAAGTCAAACAGACGGCGGGCATCAGACTGAGACTGGTTACCGTCAGCAGTACTGGACCCATCAGGCAGAGGAACCGGTGACATCGCGTGCGGAGCGGGGACGGCGGCCGTCTGAACCGGCAGGGAAGGGGTAATAGACAATTCCGGAAGACTGCTGCTGTTAATCAACGTGCTGGGAATAGGCACGATATCAGTCTCGTTGGCAGACTTCAGTATCGCCTTGGTAATCGAGCAATCGCTTTCCACGCTCGGCAAAGCAATATCAGCATCGCTCAGTTCAGAGAGCGGCTTCCAATTACCCAACAAGGCGTCGAGTTCTACAAGGGCAGCCATTGGCAACGTATGATCGTCGGGCTCGCTCAAGGCCAATCCACGCTTGCAAATCACGCGGAATTCGCCAGGGGTGTCTTGCGGCAAGGCACGCAGATTGAATGTGGGTGTCGCTTGGCTTGGCGTGCGTGTCAGCAGGGTATAGAGTAATGCCGCAAGCTGGCGAATCGCATACCGTTCAGGACCGTCCGTACGCAGATCGGTAGCGGACGTATCGGCCAGCATCGTGGCACATGGTGCATCGGCAATTTGCACACCGGAGGTAGTCACTCGAACGGTGTCGGTTGTGATGACGATGCCGCTGGGAGTATCCGCAATGACCTCGCGCAGCACGTCGGCGCATTCTCCGATAATCGACCGGATGGCGCTGTAGCTGAGCGGCTTGGCGGTATCTACCATGTAGTCAGTCAGGCATTGGCCGCTATCCACCGGCATGACAATGAGAAGTACGTCGGATTCCATACGGTATTTCAGTATGGGAATCACACGATCAGGGCGAGTGGCGGCGATGCGACCAGCGAGCTTATCGATTGCGGCGAAAGCGCTGCGATCGGTAATGATGAACAGCTGGCAATCCTTTGCCAGCACACGGTCGTTGGCTTTCCATGCCTGAATGCCAGGCTCCTCACGCAACGATGATACCAAGGTGTATCGGTTGAGAATCGTGTCTCCGAGTTGCGGTTTCATAGTGCGTTCGGCTCCGTGTGATTGGTGTTCGAGATTGGTCTTAGATATTCTACGTGCGGGGCTATCCTTGACGGGCTCCGTCTCAGGATTGATTTACGTAGCGTCGACTTTTTTCCGGCTGGGCTGTCACAGCAACGTCCTCACTGGCCGGAGTCTTGTGTAGACGGGCCAGTATCGAGTGATAGGCGCTGATGAGTTCCGGGGTGTGTACCACCCACAACACAGCCACATATACTACGGCCAGCACAATGGTGAGCACCACGCAGATGGCCAGCGCAGACCACCAGCTCATGTGCCCGCCTACTGGTCGAATATCCGCGCCGAGCAGTGCGACTACCGGTCGTTTGATCAGCCAGACCACAACTCCGGAAGCCAGTGCCGCCACAATGGCCTTGGCATATGTCCTCGTGATCTCCCGACCGCCAAGATTGCCTTCGAACTTGCGGCGCAACATCATCAACGTCAGCGGCAACGCCAGTAATCCACCGAGGGTCACCGAGCAGGCGATGCCGAGTACCCAATGCTCAGGAGGAAGTACCATCATGCCGATGATCATGAATATTGAGGTGAATCCATACTGCATCACCGCGGACAGGAAGGGGTGAAGGCCGTCCTCAAAGGCGTAGAACGTGCGCTGGATCAGCAGGAACGCCGACCCCAATGGAATGCCCATAGACAAGGCGATAAGCGCATAGGAGATCAACATAGTCTCGTCCATCGAGACGGACGGAAGCAATGCACGGATGATCGGTTCGGGGAACACGACCATGGCGGCGGCGAAGAACATGATGAGCAGGCCCACATTATTCAGTGCGCTGACCAGGTCGTGCCGTGCCTCATCCAGATTCGCAGCTGCGATGGAACGGGAGATTTTGGGGAACATAGCCGTGGATACCGATACGGCGATGAGTGAATAGGGCAGGATGAACAGTGTGTACGCATTCTGATAGGTCGCGTTGCCTGCCACGCTGAACAGGCTGGCACCCGTCAGTTCATGGGCGCGCTGCGGTGCGGATGTGGCGATACGGGTAAGGATAATGCCGCAGATCTCACTGGTGATCACCACGCCCAAAGAGCCTAACGCCACGGGACCCATAGACCTGAGTCCAAAGCCGCCAAGCCCGAATCTGGGTTTGTACTTGAACCCGATACGGGCCAGCGGCAGGAACAGTATCAGCGCTTGGAAGGCCACGCCCAAAGTCCAGGTGCCTGCGGTAAGCGCGATTTTGTCGGCGGTCCAGAATTCGAGGGGCTGTTCATTGGCCTTGCTGAACAGCAGAATAAAGCCAGTAAAACCGGCGCAACTAATAATGTTGGCACCGGTTGAGCTCCACGCATACGTGAGGAAATGGTCTTTGGCGGCCAGGATCTGACCCAATACCGTATACAGGCCGTAGAAGAACACCTGAGGCATGCACCACAGGGTGAACGAGGTGGTCAGGGCTATCATCTGGTGATCGTCGCTACCCACGTACAGGCGGGCAAGCAGAGGGCTGGCCGCCGCCATCACCACGGTCATGGCCAATAGGATGCCGATGGCCAACGTAATCAGGCGATTCAGTCGTTCTTGGGCGTCTTTTTCTTTCAACGTGCGCACGATCTGGGGCACCAGCACGGCGTTGAAGATGCCGCCGGACACCAGCGTGAACACGGATTGGGGAATCATGGAACCGGCCTGATAGGCGTTGGCCGCCAATCCGGTGGTGCCGATGGCCGCAGCGAGAAGAATCGTGCGGAGCTGACCGGTCACACGGGAAGCAGCGGTTCCCGTGGCCATGATCAGGGAATTACGACCTACGCTTGAACTCATTCGTCGGGGTCCTTCTTCCGATGGAACTGCCGCCACAGGCCGATAATGCCCAGTAGCACGGCGAAGCCGATGATAATGAAGCCGCTGGCATCACTGATGCGCATCACACTGGTGATCGCGGTGTCCTGCGTGTTGCCGAAGCTGTTGCCTTCCCGGTCGGTCAACGACACATGGGCCGTCGATGAGCCGGAAGTGGAAACGCGGATGGTGAAGGTCACCTGAGCGTCGCTATGCGAGGGAATATCGATGTCAGCGGTTCGCGAGGTGACGATCTGCATGGAGTCAGTCAGTGAGTTGACCTGCACGCTGACGGCGTAGGGAAGGTCATTGCTGACGGTGATTGGCATTTTCGCGGATTCGCTGAACACGGATATTGATTCCGATGGGTTGATGCGTACGCCGTTCAGAAGATCGCTGGCCAGTGTTTTCGTGGCTTTGACCATGGCTTTTCGCGTGGCTGTCGGCTGGGGGGAGCCAGACATGGACCGCAGCGCCATATCGTCATGCAGCGCCAGTAAAGAGCCAATCCATTGCGTCGGATCGTTGCTATGCGAGGCGGTGTCATTGGCGTCCTGCCGGGCCAGGGCCTGCGGGTCCAACGACGAGACCTCGTCGGAATCAATCTCGTTCCTCAATATGGAGGTGGCCATGCGCATGATGTCATGCCGGCTGTCGGCCAACTGTCTCAATGCCGACCGGGTATTGGCGGTGTTGGCATCATCGGCCTTGTCGGGATTGACCGAATCGCTGACATTGTACGGATCGGCCTTGGCCATGGTCTTCAGGTCCGTCAGATTCAACCAAGACGCCTGCTCGAAGGCGCTCATCACCTGATCGATCCAGCTGGCCTCCGTGGTGCGGGAGAACGTCATAAGCAGGTATCGGGATGTATAGGGCTGTTCCATCTGGTAGAACGCGCTCTGAGCGATCAGTCGGGCCAACCGACCGGCATCGCTGGACTCGGCCTGCGCGTCCGTGCTGGTGGCTTGGCCCTTGGCCAGCGTGCCCAAGGTCGATTGCTCCTTCAGCACGGTGACATCGCCGGCAGGCGTATGCACCACGTAGGTGCCTGTGTGTACGGCTTCAGTCTGGTCGGCATCGAAAGAGGCATCGGCAATCACCGTGTCATAGCCCTGCTCGCGTGCTGCGGTCAGCGCATCCAACGTCCAACAGTTGTTGCCCTGCCATGCGTACGCGGAGGGTGTTTCGGAGTCGCCTCCGTCGGCATACCATGCGGCCGCCTGCTTGGCGTTCCACTGCTCAGTGGTGATGCCGGCCTTTTCGTAGGCCGCGGTATCGTCCAGTGCGGTATAGGCGGTGATGTCGAAGTCGGCGGGCTGCATGATGCCGGCAATGGACGGTTGCACTGCGGACTGACGCCAATACAGAGGATCCGCGATCACTTGCAGCGAGCGGTGCTTGGCGAATGTCTGCCCAAGGGATCGCGCGGTATCGGCATCCTGTTCGGATAAGGATATGGCTTGCGTATCAGTGGCTTTGGCCGCGTTGCTGGCGTCGGCGTTATCGGACTTGTCGGCCTTGTCCGTGCTGTTGGACTTGGACGATGTTGATGTCGAGGAAGTGGTGGTTTCGGCAATGCGATTGCTGATGGCCTTATTATCGACCTGCCAGCCGCTGGCGGTGTAGGGCATGGCCACGGTCAGGTTCATGGCCGGTGTTGTCGCGGTGTTGAGCCCATCCGAAGATCGGGTCAGAAAACTCGGCAAATCGGCGAGTATCTGATTGCCAACGATATACGACAGCATCAGCGGTTTCGGTCCCCAACTCCCTATGGAGGCAAGGGTCTGCTGATTGGCGTTCACCTCGATGGTGACGGTGGCAGTGCCGCCGGCGGGAATCGATGGCACGTCAACGGAACCCAACTCGTTGGGGGTTGGGATGGGGGCGTTGTTCTCGGCCCAATTCTGAATATCGGTGCGCGAGACAAAGGTGAACAACGCATTGGTGGTCAGGTGCAGTGTGCCGCTTGACGTGGCCGTGCTGTCCGTATTGCTGATGACCGCGGTGACACGATAGCCCGATTTGGAGGTGACGATGGGGGTGCTTTGCGTGATGGCAATGCTCTGCTTGGGCTGATTCTCGGTCTGATTGCCCGTTGCGTCCGTCGTATCGGATGAATCAGTCGTGTCCGTCGTATCGTTCGCGTAGACGGTCAATGGAGCGGCCAGCATCGCCACAACGGCGACGCCAGCCGCCAGTGCGTGTGCCAGACGTGTGCAATGTCGTAAGACTCCGGGTAGGTTCACTCGTTTGCCTGCCTGTTCTTCTTCCTGGCGTAGAGCCACGCGATTTTGCGTTCGTTGGGATAGCTCAACACGTCATCCAAATCTTCAAAACGCACCCAGATGGCGTCTTCCGCCTCATGATCCGGGTCTCCTTCCACCGTCAGTTCACCGCCGGTCTGTTTGAGCGCGAAGTGATGGACCAGTTTGTGCACGCGCTGCGTGGTACCGGTGAACCAGTAGTCGATGGTGGCGATGGAATCGATCACCTCGCCCAGGATGCCGGTCTCTTCATGCACTTCGCGCACAGCGGTCTGCTGCGGGGTCTCGCCTTTTTCGATATGCCCCTTCGGCAAGCACCATTCGAGATGGCCGGAGCGGGAATGACGGGCGATAATGGCCACGCGGTTCTGGTCATCGAAAATCAGACCGCCTGCCGAATATTCGCGTACGACCGGCAGTTCCTGGGCATCCAGTGAAGCGAATGTGGTCGGACCGTCCGACGTACGGCGTTGCGGCATCATGGCCGGAGTCGGGCCGGATGGCGTCACCGGTTCTACCGGCACTGCCGGTTCCGGCGAGGCAACATCTCCGGACGGGTGCCGGCCGAAGACCGTGGCCGGCGTGGGATGCGCTGACGTTGCGGGCCTCACTGGTGCTGCAGACGGCGCTGAGACCGGCATGGTGACCGGCGTTGCGGCCGGTGCGGTACGTGCCGCAGGCGGCATCAGCACGTCGCGCGGAGTCGGTATCGCTGTGGTGTGCGCGGCGGCGGCCTTGGCGACCGCAACGGCAGCATCTACGGCCGCGTGAGCGGTCGCCGCGGGATCGTTCGTGACGATGGTTACGGACGTTTGTGCCGTGGCGATAATCGTCTCGGCACCGGCCTCGCCGGCGATACCATCAGCCTGCCCCTCGATAGTGCCGCTGGTAGTGGCGATGGTGACGGTGGCATGCATGCCGAAGACGGTGGCCGGTGTGGGCATCATCGGCTTCGGTGCGGGCATGTCGCTGGCGGCGTCCGATATTTCGGATTCGGATGGTTCGGATGGTTCGGGTGTGGCGGGCGTTGCGGGTGTGCCAGGCACACCGGAATGTTGCGCAGTCGGTACTGCGTCTACTTCGTCTTGATGAACGGCCTGATTGGTGGAGTGGCTCGCGGTGCCGCCGACATCGGAAGAATCGCCCGAATCGGCGGAATGATGCGGAGTTTCGGACGTATACAGCAGGTGGTCTTGGGTATGGCTATCCGCCGAATCTGGTGTTTGCCCCAGCATGCGGGCAAGGTCGGCGGGCGTAATCATATTCTCCACCTTACTCAACCCCGTGTGCAGGTGGGGTAACGGTATGCTGGTAGGGCAGAAAAACGTCGCACGCGGGAAGGTGCCCATTGGATTTCGAAGTATGGCCTGAAGCCATCGAACTTGGTCGACTGTTCGCCGAACAGGGTTACGAGCTGGCATTGGTCGGCGGCCCGGTCAGGGATTTGCTGCTCCATAGAAAGAGCCACGATTTGGACTTCTGCTCATCCGCACGGCCTGAGCAGTTCGAGCCGATACTGCGCCGGTGGGGGCATGACGGCTTCTGGGACATGGGGCGCAAGTTCGGCACGCTGGGTGCCATGCGCCGCCGCCCGGACGGCACCGAGGTCAAGGTGGAGGTCACCACCTATCGCTCTGACACGTACGATCCGGACTCGCGTAAGCCCGAGGTCAATTATGGCGACACGCTTGAGGGCGACCTGTCCCGCCGCGACTTCACCGTCAACGCGATGGCTCTGCGCGTGCCCGACCTGCAATTCGTGGACCCGTTCGGTGGTGCCAGTGATCTGTCCAAGGGCGTGTTGCGCACGCCGGTGGATCCGCGACAGTCCTTTGACGACGATCCGTTGCGTATGATGCGCGCCGTGCGATTCGTGGCCCAGCTGGGCTTCCGTATCGCGCCGGACGCGGCCGAGGCGATTACCTCGATGCGCGACCGCATCGACATCGTATCCGCCGAGCGTGTGCGCGACGAACTGACCAAACTGCTGCTCTCCGACCGTCCGCGCGCCGGCCTTGAGGCGTTGGTCGAATCCGGTCTTGCGGACATCGTCTTCCCGGAAATTCCGGCCCTGCAATTGCAGATCGACGAACACCACCGCCACAAGGACGTCTTCGAGCACACGATGATTGTGCTCGAACGTGCTATCGCCCTGGAAACCGGCCCGGACGGCCCGGTGCCCGCCCCCGACCTGACGCTGCGCTTGGCCGCCGTGATGCACGATATCGGCAAGCCGAAGACCCGCCGGTTCGAGTCGGGCGGCAAGGTGAGCTTCCACCACCATGACGCGGTGGGTGCCAAAATGACCCGCAAGCGTTTGAAGGCGCTGCGTTTTGACCACCATCTGGTCGAGGACGTCTCGGAACTGGTGAATATGCACCTGCGCTTCCACGGCTATGTGGACGAGCCGTGGACCGATTCGGCCGTACGCCGGTATGTCAAGGATGCCGGGCACCTCTATGAGCGGCTGAACAGGCTCACGCGTGCGGATGCCACCACACAAAACAAACGCAAGGCGATGATCTTCTCCCAGGCCATGGATGAGATGGAGGAGCGCGTCCGCGAACTCAAGAAGAAAGAGGACTTCGACGCGATCCGCCCGGATCTGGACGGCAACGAAATTATGGAGTTGCTGGGCCTGGAGCCCGGCCCGATGATCGGCCGCGCCTACAAGCACATGCTGGAATACCGCTTGGATAACGGTCCGGTGGACCACGATGTGGCCGTCGAAGAACTCAAGCGCTGGTACGCCGAGATTCAGTAGTCCGATACTAGTCCGATACCAAAAAACCGTACGCTGAATACGTGTCAGCGTACGGTTTTTCGCGAAGATGAAGCTGTATGCGCCTTACTGCGCCGTGTATGCGTCGTGTTTGGTGTCGGCGGGCAGCTTGGTCATGCTATCGGCGGCCTTGCAACCCTCGATATTGGTGATGGTCTTACCGGATTGCGGGGAGGAGTTGGTGTCCTGCAGATCGTTGAACGTGGCGCCGATGACCACATCGATGAGCTGATCCTCGCGAGCCGTCATGATCATGGTGGCGTCGGTGAAATTGCCGATCAGCGTATACGCCTGATTAATGGCGTTCTTGCCGAAGTAGATGGTGGTGCGTTCAACGTCGGTGCTGGAATAGTTATCGATTTTCTGCACGCTGAATCCACGATTGGCCAAAGCTTCACCCACGGCCTTGGCGAATTGGCCGTGAGAGGTGCCGTTCATCACGCGAATGCCGACCGAAGCGTTGGACACGTATTGCGCTTTGCCGCTGCTGTCCTTGACCGCGCACGGCGCCGCGTTGCCGTAATTCGGCTGGCTGGCCGGAGTCTCCACTTCGCCGAGGCCGAAAACGTGGAAATTGAACAGTAGGGCTATGACCAGCACTACTGCCAATACCGCGCCGCTGATGGAAAAGACGATGGTCTGGCGGCGGCGCACGTACGCCTTGCGGGCTTCACGTTCATCAACCTGATACGTCATCGGTGGACTTCTTTCATGGGTCGGGTGGCTGGTTGCTACCTTAGCGTCACTGTCTGACGCTGATATTGGGGTGTTCGGGAGATTTGGCTCGAATAATACGATCGACCACAGCTGTATCGCGCCACACCTCGATAATGCGTTGTGCCGCTGCCTCGTCGGCGGCGAAAGCGACCACTGAGGGGCCGGATCCGGAGACGAATGCATGGCTGGCACCCGCCTGCGTGGCGGCGTCGATGGCCTGCCCGCTGCGGGGATGCAGGCTGATTGCCGCAGCCTGCAGATGATTGCGGTCGCCTTCTGCGGCTCCCACGATGTCAAAGGTGTGGTAGACCTCAGGAGTGCTGAGTTGCGACTGGTATGCGCCGACCAATACTTCGCCGCTGAATCCCTGTTCTATCAGCGCCAGCTCATCGCGGCTGCCGGGGGCGATATCCGTGATGCGTTCGCCGAAACCGGTGCCGTATGCAAGGCCACCGGTCAGGCAGAACGGCATGTCCGCGCCCAACGTGGCGGCAATGGTGCGCAGGCGCTCTATGGGCCAGTTCAGCTCCCAGAGACGATTGACCGCCAGCATGGTCGCCGCGGCGTCGGCTGAACCGCCGCCTAGTCCGGCACCCACGGGAATGCGCTTGGTGATGGTCAACGCCACATCCGGCTCGCGCTCGGCCGCCTGGGCCATGGCGAAGAGGGCCAGTACCGCATGGTTGCGGCGCATGTCGCTGCGTGAGGAGGCCAAGTCGCCCAAATAAGCGCCTTCGAGCTCCAGAGAGAATCCTGCTCCGGGTTGCTTGGCGGTTGCGGTGACGGTGTCGTATACGCCGATTGCGCAGTAGATGGTGTCCAGTTCGTGGCGTCCGCCCCATTCGTCGTGAGCAGGTCCCACTTCCAAGGTGAGATTGGTTTTCGCCGGGCAATCCACCGTAATGGTGATGGGGGAGAGCTCATCGGACTGATGTCGGGCAGCGGCTGAGCGTGGATGTGAGATTACCGGACTCATTGTGCCTCATCTCCATCTCCACACGATTCGATGGCCTTGGCCAGAGCGGTGAATTCGGCGATGGTGAGCGTCTCTCCTCGACGGGTCGGATCGATGCCGGCGATGGAGAATGCCTCGGAGGGCGCAATGGTCTTCAATGCCGCGTGCAGGGTCTTGCGACGCTGACCGAATGCCGCATCGATCAGACGAAATACGAGTTCCCGTTGTGTGCCGTCGTCTGTGCTGTTCGCAGTTCCCGGGGCAGCCGGGTCATCGGCCTGATACCGGGTGAATTTGACGAGCGCGGAATCCACATTGGGAGCCGGCCAGAACACATTGCGGCCGATGGTGCCCACCCGTTCGGCGGTGCCATACCAGGCGAGCTTCACGCTCGGCGTGCCGTAGATCTTGGAACCGGGCTTGGCGGCGAGTCTGTCGGCCACCTCTTTTTGCACCATCACCAAGAACGAGCCGAGGTTGTCGAAACGCTCCAACAGCGTGAGCAGAATCGGCGTGGCCACGTTGTACGGCAGATTGGCGACCAGCGTAAACGATGCGTCATCGCTGAAATCAGGCACGTTCTCCGGGGTGACGGTTAAGGCATCCCGATTGACGACGGTGAGTCGTGACGTGGCTTCGGGCATGAATTCGGCGACTGTGCCCGGCAGTCGTTCGGCCAGCGGCGGATCGATTTCGACTGCGGTCATGGTGGCGCCGGTTTCCAAAATCGCCAGCGTCAACGATCCCAGGCCGGGGCCGACTTCCATGACATGATCGGCAGCGGTCACTCCCGCCTCGCGTACGATACGACGGACCGTGCCGGGGTCGATGACGAAGTTCTGCCCGAATTTCTTGGTGGGGCTGATGCCGGCATCGGCCGCGATACGACGGATATCGGCGGCGCCTAACAGGTGACCGGTGGCGGGAATGGTGTCGTTCATAAGCGTGTGTTCCTTGTGGGCTTCGTAACCGATCAGTACCAACCGATTTGTTCGGAATTTTGCCATGCCTTGGACGGGCTGCCGTATCTTTGTGCGATGTACCACAGACCCCAATCGATCTGTACGGCGGCATCGTCACGGTAATTGGCGCCGAACGCAGCCATTTTGTCTGCTGGTAGCGACTGAGGAATGCCGTAGGCGCCGGAGCTCGCGTTTTCGGCATACCACAGCCATCTGGACTCGCGGTTCCATAGTTTGACCAGGCAATCCCAGTCGTTGCCTGTCCACCCGCGCTGCGCGGCGGCACCGGCGGCATAGGCCTGAGCCTGGGCTACGGTGGCGTGCCAGAGTCGGCCGGAGGGCGTGGTGGTTGTTCCTGAATCGGAGCCGGAAGAGCCGGAATTGTTGTTCGTACCGCCGCCGGTGTTACCAGTGTTGCCGGAATTGCCGGTGTTACCGGAGTTACCGGAGTTGTTGCCGCCGGTGTTGCCGGCATTGTTGTTGGTATCGGTGTTCGTGTTGTTGCCAGAGCTGCTGTTGTTCTTGTCGCCTGTGTTGTTGGCATTGTTACCGGACGACTCGTGCTGATTGTTGAAACCGGAATCGGCCTTGCCGTTATCGGCGGAGTCGGATTTTTTGTCGGAACCTTTATCGGTATCAGACTTGGCGGCGCCTACGGCGATGATCTGGTCGATGGCCATCGTGGTGACGGTTTCGGATTTCAGCGTCTCCGATTCGGCCACGCCATCGACATACGTGACGTTATACACCTGGGTTTTCTCGCCATTGACGCCTTGCTGGCGGATCTCCGACTGGCCTTCAGGAAGATTGGAGTCGATGATGGTTTGTGTGGAGTATGGCACTACGGCTGTGCGCGTTTCCTCGCCATGCGTCACGCGCCGTACGCGCAGGATAGTGGTATCGCCGTCCTTTTCGACGCTCACACGGTCCTCTTTGTTCAGCACGATGCCTTTGGAGTCAAGAATGGAGGCCGCAGGCAGTTTGCCGTTGGGGGCCACGGAAGTCTTGCCGTCCGCAATGACGGTGACCGGGCCATCCTGATTGATGACCAGTCCGCCGGTGAGCTGGTTGTACACATTGTCGATGTCGACGGTGATTTTTGTGGCGTTGTTCTGGTTTTCCTCGAAAAATCCCAGCAACTGGTCGGCACTGGTGGCCACGGTCCAGAAGGGAACGGACGTGCCGTCGATGTTGATAGTGGTCTGGTAGGCGGACTGTACGGTGACCACGGCATGATTGGCGAGTTGGTCGCCGGACGAGGTAGTGACGATATCGTGGGTCTTGATATCCACCCCTTGTTCCTCCAGAAGACGGGTGGCCGTCATCGCATATGTGGTGACTTGGGTGGTTTGCCCGTTGATGTTCAGGGCCACGGATTTACGCGCGGTGAACGCGAATGATCCAGCCAGCGCGATACTGGTCGCCGCGATACAGGCGATTACGCGGATGCGACGCAGTGTAACAAACCGCTGCGGGGTCCAACGCCGTGCCATTGCCATACTCTTCCTGCTGGATGAACGATTACGCCACCCATCGTAACGGTTGTTCCGGCCCATACTGCGGTTTCACCGGCCACCGTCACCATTCCTGCTCGTCAGATTGTTCTGAGCTCAAAAAAAGAAAAGAAAAAGGGGGCGGGAGAGAAGGGGATGTTCCCGCCCCCCTGAAGGCGCGGAGCTGGTTGGGGGACGCTCCGCCCTCATTCCAGGAAGCCCATAGTTGGGGGAAGGCTCCTGGAGTACTTACCCAAGGTAAGAATTATATGCGTAGAAAAGTCTACGTATCATATAATACGCCACTTTTCTACGCGTCGAGCCTCTTGTCGGGATCGAACCGACGACCTGCCGCTTACAAGGCGGCCGCTCTGGCCATCTGAGCTAAAGAGGCGATTGTTCTTAACGCGTAAATCGTTGCGAACAAATGACTAGTATACCGGTACTTCCCGAGTGGTCAATTTAAGCCGAGCCGCAGGCGGTATTGCATATGTCGCGGCGTCAACTTATTCGGCCACGCAGCATCAGGAGGCGACCGAAATCGGCTTTCCGCTGGCACCGATGGATGGCATTTTGCCTTCCACGCCTACCTGGTCAGCATCCAGCCCAATGGACTTGAGGAAGCCGTCCACCATATTCGTGTCCGCCAGCGTGAGCTGCTTCAGATCCCAGTATTCGCCGTTGATGGTGAGTGTGGGGGAGGAGAAGGCGCCGGAGCTGTTGAACAGTTCGGGGCGCAGGATCGTGTAGTTGTTGGAGGCGGTGAGCCAGTCGAGGTATTCGTTCTTGCCGCTGAACGCCGCGGCGGCCACATCCTCGCTCACGCCGGCCTTGACGGCCTGCTTCTCCAGCTTGGCGTTGTTTACCGGCTCGTAATTGGACAATTCGCCCGGCTGGAAATCCTCAGCGTAGATGTTGGAGAGGTAGCTCATGAGGTGGTCGGGATCGTCATCATGCTCGGCAATGTAGATGGCACCGTTGAACACGCGGTTGGAGTAGTTGTCGGAGCTCTTGTTGTTCTGGAAATTGAGGAAGTGCAAATCGATGTTGAGCTGGCCTGCGTTCATCAGCTTGACGAGCGTCGGGTCGAGTTGGCGGTTCACCGAGGCGCAGCCGGGGCACAGCGGTTCCATGTAGATGGATACGGTGGGAGCCCCCTCGGCTTTCTGGCCATACCCTTTGTTGGAGATTACGAAGCCGGCCTTGTCGTCGGCGTTAGCCGGCTGGGTACTGACTTTCTTGAGCTTGCTATAGGCCTCGTCCACGGTCATGTTGCTTTGCTGGCTACTGCTGCTGGTGTTGGACGGCCGCATAGCCTTGTATACGGCGAATCCAGCGATGGCCACCAGCACCACAATAATGGCCACCACAATGCAGCCGATGATGGTCTGCTGCTTACGCTCCTTGGCTGCCTGCTCGGCCCGTGCCTGCTGGGCGGCCTCCTCGGCCGCTCGGCGCTCAGCGCGTGTGGCACGCTTGGCCTGACGCTTCGGATCTGACATAGCTATCCCCTTGCAATCGCTTCAATGTTTGGGCCCCATCATAATGACCGGGCCTGAGGAGGACTGCGCCCAGAGCTGATCTGAGGTGAATTCCCTGTAAAAGTGTGACGGAACGAACGTATCGGATACACAACGGCCATGTGTGCGGATGGCTGATGTGTGAGATTCCGCCCCGCTCTAGGCGAACGGCATCCAGTTGATCGGCATGCCCAGAATCGGCATCGCGCACAAGGCCACGGTGATGATGGCCCATATGGTGAACAGCACGGTGCCGCGCCCGCCGCCCTTGGGCGCCGGCGCCACTGGAGCAGGTGGAGCCCCACCCACTTCGGTGGATGGCGCGCCCGCCGGGCGACTGTATTTGAGCCCGCGCAGTACGCCGCCCCCCAGCCGAATCATCATCGACTGTGGGGCGAACACAGTGACCAGCCAGCCGATGGCCATGAAACCGCCCAGCGCCAGCCCGGAAGCGGAGAACGGCACATCATTGAGCAACGGCACCGGAATACCCCAATCCGCGGTGAAATACCAGGAGATGGTGTGAACGGGCAGTGCCAGAGCCGCGGTGGCCACGGCGGTTCCCGCCATATAGATGATGACTAGCAGCAGTATGCGGGGAATGGCCAGCAGCAGGGCTTTGACCAGATGCCAGGGAAAAGTCGCCACGCGAATCCACGAATCGGAGTTTTTGCGCTCGCCGCCGCGTTTGCCCTCGCGCTCAAGCTGGGGTTCGGTGTTATAGGCCAGGGTGAGCAGTAGCCACAACAACGCAGTGGCCGCGATGATGGCCACGAGCGGAGCATTTGCCGCCAGTGCCGCCAGCGGCGCCGCCAGCAGGATCAATGGCAGGGTGCCGCGCTGCAGATATTCCCCTCGCTTCACGTCCACCGGATTGGGCATGGGAGGATTTTGGACCATGGTTTCGGTGGGGGCCGCTTGGGCGGTTTGGTCGATGATGCGCTGCAATGCCGGGCGAATGGCGGGGTCCACCGCTGTGGGCTGGTTGCTTGCGGGATCCCAGCTGCTCTGGGCGGTGCCGGACGGGGGGAATGATGACGGCTGCGGCGTGGGGAGTACGGTGGTGCGCTCGGCCAGCGGCGTGGTCGGGGCCGGAGTCGAATCGGTGTTGGTCATTGGTGTGGTGGCGCCGGTCATTGGTGTGGTTTGGTCCGGCATCGGTGTGGTCGCGCCGGTGAGTACCTGTGTGCCGGCGTCGTCGGTGAAATCGGCAGCGGCGTCGGGCAACAGTTGCGTGGCCTGCTCCGCACCGGCCGGCGGACGTGGCGGCATATCGGCTAAGGGCAGCGTGGCGGTAGCGGCGCCAGCCGGCGAGAATACGGCGGTTTCGCCATCGCCGTTATCGCCCTTATTGCCGGAGAACACGGCCATGGTGGGAGCCTCAGCGGCTTCCTCGGCCGCGCGCCAGATGGTTCGGGGATTATTGCGGTCAACGCCGCCGGCCGCGCCAAAAGGGGGCATCGCCTCCGCGGCTTCGGCAACGATCGCAGCCGGTTGTCCAGCCACGGCTCCCGCGGCGAACGGTCCCGCCTGCTCGCCCTGCCAAGCGTTGGGATTCAACGCATCCAAGGCGATGGCATTCAGCAATTGATCCGGCGTGCAACGATCCCTGCGATCCGGGTCCAGTGCAGAACGGAAGGCAGCCAATGTGCCGGCCGGTAGTCCGGAAAGATTCGCGTTGCCCGAGGCCTCGCGCTCAAGTACCGCCATCATCGGCTTGGTGCCGAACACAGGCGCGCCGGTTGCGGCAAAAGCGAGCACGGACGCCACCGACCACCAATCGGTGGCGTCGTCGGATTCGGCACCGTCAATAATCTCGGGTGCGATGAATCCGGGTGTACCCATCACTAGGCCGGTGCGGGTCACGTGACTTTCGCCCTCGCCCATCGCGATACCGAAATCGACCAATACCGGTCCGGCGGCCGACACCATCACATTGGTGGGTTTGATGTCGCGATGGACGATGCCGGCCGCATGTACGGCTTTGGTGGCTTCGATGAGCTTGCGGGCCAAGCGTTCCAGATCGTCGCCCACATACCGGCCATTGGCGGCCACATCATCCTTAAGATTCTTGCCCTCGATGAGTTCAGTGACGATGAACGCCAACGTATCGTCGAGTTCCATATCCACGATGCCGCACACACCCGGATGATTGACCTTCTTCAAGGCCATGGCCTCGCGCCGCAGGCGCTCGCGCGGCGTGACATCGGGCTTGAGGTCGGGGTCGTGCAGGGCCGTGGACGCAGAGCCGGAGCCTGCCACTGACTCGTCGGTCAGGGAGTCGCGCAGAATCTTCATGGCATAGGTGGTGCCGCCGTCGTCGCGCACCCGCCACACCGACCCCATAGCTCCTGAGCCGAGCCGGGAGATCAGCGTATACCCACCAACCACTTCGCCGGGCTCAAGATTCAACGCGTTCAAATCGCTCATGCCCTCCATCCTAATGCCTTGCTGGTGCATTATTCTGGCTCTCTCCTGGGAGGCCGAGCTTGATATTTCTTGGCTCCCCTCTCTGAGAGGGGAGCCAAGAATAAGTGCCGTTTACGTATTGAGAAGTGCCGTTTACGCCATTAAGGTCGATTGCCCTGACCGGATGTGGTAGCAAATTATGCGCTCGAAATGACAGGATAGGTGCGTGGGCAGGTGCGCCAGTCGTGAATTTGCGACTCTATAACCATCGGCATCAAGGATGTGTCGGCGGTGACCCAAAGGTGAGCCAGCCGGGCACATTCAACAGTGGCACAGCGATGCAAGGGCAGTATCGTGAGCCGCTGATCGAATCGATAACGATATCAGATTCGAATGCCGCGACTTCGCCGGTCGTACCTTCGAATACTTCTCCGAAGACGGCTACCTGTTCGGCGTGATGGCCTCCCAGCAGGTCGCTGGCGCTCAGGCCAAGGGCGTGTACGCCTTCATGAAGCACTTCGCGCTGAACGACCAGGAGACCAACCGACTGAGCGAGCTCGCCACCTGGGCCAACGAGCAGTCGATTCGCGAGATCTACCTGAAGCCCTTCGAGATGAGCGTCAAGCAGGGCGGCACGGGTGCCGTGATGAGCGCCTTCAACTACATCGGTATGGAGTGGGGCGGTTCCCACTCCGGACTGCTCAACACTGTCCTGCGTGGCGAGTGGGGCTTCCGCGGCATGGTCCTGACCATCATGAAGTACCTCAAGCGCCGCAAACTGGCCGCGGCGGCATCGGCTCCCGCTGACGCTCCGGTCAAGGCCTGAGGTGTGTCTCCGATAACTGAATAGCTAAATAGAATGGACGGCCTGCTGAGTGCTACTCAACAGGCCGTCCATTGTGTATCTGAATGCGAAAAGTCATTATATGGAACGGAATATATCGATACTGTGCATTGTGCCGATTACTGATTCCGACGCAAGTATTCGCGCAGGAAGGGCACGGCAAAATCGACTTCGCCTCGTTCTGTTTCGCGGATAACGAAGGCGTCAAGGAGGCGTTTGCGGTAGGTGGCGGCATAGTTAGGCGTTTTGCCCATGCGCTGTGCAACATTCACGGTGGGAGAGGGACCATCTGACGCTGCCATGGCTTCGAGATACTCACGGTCGTTTTTGGATAAGCCTTGCAACTTCGGGATGCACACGGCGTTATCAAGGTCAATACGTGCTTCCTCGATACCTGCCGTAACATCAGCGTCGATGATGGTATCCGAGTCCCGCATGTCTGCGGCATCCCAGATATGGTAGCCAACCAGTTGAATCATATAGGGGTATCCGGCTGTCACATTGGCTGCAGTGCTTAATTGAGCGTCGGTGATGGACATGCCGGAGGCGCGGAATGTTGTGGCGAAAGCATCGCGCACTTCATCAAGAGGAATATCTGTGAGTATGTTCGTTTTCGCGCGACGTAGGAACGTGATGACTTCGTCATTGAACAAATCAGAAATCATCTGTGGGAGACCGGCGAACACGATGGCGATATTGCGTCGTTCCCTGATTTGATGCTGTATGGCAGTGGCGATGGCAATCATGTCGGGTCGCTCAGCCGCTTGAGTCTCATCAATGGTGATAAGCAACCCAGCATGGCGCTTCTCAAGCGCATCCAACCGTCCGGCAATGGCACTTCTCAACGTTTCGGGCATACGCTTCGGGGATAGTTCGGCTTCTCCGAGGCCGATGCCCGCTCCAGCAAAAGTCAACGATGGTCGGATAGTGAGGTGGTCAAGGGCCCCTCGCCCGGTTCGTAAGGCATCAACAAGGCGTTCGCATAGTCCGGCAGAGGCCGTTTCTTCGATGACATCCCATCTGCGCGCTTTGGCCCGGTCTCCGAACACAGTGAGCATCACGGTTTTTCCGGTTCCACGAGCGCCGGTGACGAGCATAATGCGCCCTGGGGCACCGACTCCGTTATCGAGACCTTTCTCGAAATCGCGGATAACTTTGCCTCGGCCGATGAGCAGGGGCGGTTCCCCTCCTGCCGTTGGCTTGAATGGGTTTTCCTTTGCCTTCATGTGGACCGCCTCCTCGCTGAATCAACCTAAAATAAAAATTATCAAAAATATCAAAAAAATAAAAATTATCAAAAGTTGGGTTGAGCCGACTGAAGAAAACAGCCGTGGCGACAATGATTCTGCCGCAATCCGCGGTGACAACAACTGACGCGGACCTTCTTGGCAGAATCGTTGTTTGTCCCGCTTCGCCAATCAACGTCGCTCAAGTTCGGTGCGCAGACCGGCTACCGTAGCGGTCAGCTCACGCACTTCCTCGCGCAATAGGTCGATTTCGGGATTGGCTGATGTCGCAATAGCCTCTTGCGCGGCTTCCTTGGCCACTTCCTTCTCCCGAGCGTCCTCGCGCCGATCCGTCTCCAGATTGACCTGATCCACGATCCACGAGGCCAGCGTGGCCGTCACAATACCGATCAACGCGATGCCGGTGAACATCAGCACCACCGCAATGATCTTGCCTTGGAAGGTGACCGGCGAGAAGTCGCCATATCCCACGGTGGTCACGGTCACGAACGCCCACCACAACGCCGTGCCGAAGTCGGTGATCGTGGATCCGGACGCCCCGCGCTCCACGGAATACACGGCCAGCGCGCCCACGTACATGAGCATTCCCACCGCGCCGACCGCGTATACGGTGATGCGCCCGCGCACCGCCATGCCGGAGGTGCGGTTCAGCACGTGCAGCACGGTCAGCAAACGCAACAGTCGCAAGGGCCGGAGCATCGGCAGCGCGATGGTCAGCAGCGTGAACAGGTTGTGCTTGAACCACCGCCAGCGATCGTCGGCCAACCACAGCGAGACCACATAATCGACGACGAACACCACCCAGATCACGTTGATGACGGTTTCACACAGCGCGATATGCGTGCGGGAGAGAATTTCCCACGAATACACCACCAGAAACACCACGGACAGCACCATCAGCGGCCAGTCCGTCCACTTCTTCCACGTCTTCAGTCCCATATTCCGATTGCAGTGGCGCGTCCGCTGCGCCACTGCGGAGCATGACTCCGGACATCAGTGTTGTATACGTTCGTATACATTTCACGTTGTGTACGAACGTATACAGCGGTATTTTTCATCTCGTATTTCCCTTATGACTATCACCACAGTGATATAATCAAGAATATGTAAGGAGAGAGAGAAGGAGCCGGCCAATGGAGACCGCATCGATCGAACTGTGGCATGGCTCTTCGCATGTCATCAAGCATCCTGAATACGGGCTGGTCAAGCCGAACAACGATTATGGCCGCGGATTCTATTGCACGCGCAGCGTCGAGCTGGCCAAGGAATGGGCGTGCGCGGGACTGGATGACGGTTTCGCGAATCGGTACACGTTGACCACGGACGGGCTCCTCTTCCTGGACCTGTCTCAGCCGCCCTACACCATCCTGAACTGGCTGGCCATGCTGGTCGAAAACCGTCGTTTCCAGCCGACCACCACCGTCGCCGCGCAAGGCATCGAATATCTGAAACAAGTGTTTCTGCCGGATGCCAGTCAGGCTGACGTCATCGTCGGATATCGTGCCGACGATTCGTATTTCTCGTTCGCCCGCGCTTTTCGGGCGAGGCACGCCCAAATACGTGTGTGGCATGTCCGGCGAGGAGCTGGTGGCCGAAATCATGCGGCAAACCGGTTGGGCGCGCATTCTCGATATGCCGCCAGCCGCACTGCGCGCCGGCTCAACACCCGAATACTGGGCCGGATGGGTACTCGCATACTGCCAATGGACCAGGGGAGTGCGGTTCTCGGACATTCTCGATGTGCTGTCGCTCGACGATATCGTGCGACTGTACCCGACTCTGCACGAAGCCGACGAAAGCCGATTCGTCGACGTGTACGACGAGCGGGCCGCCCATAATCGCACCGAGGGCGACTCACGGCTGCACACGATCCGCGTGCGCGCCGGACTCAGCCAATCCGGGCTGGCCCGCCGCTCCGGCGTTACCCTGTGCTCCATCCAAATGTACGAGCAGCGCCGCAAAGACCTTGGCAAAGCTGCCGTCTCCACCGTGCTCGCTTTGGCCCGCACGCTTGGCTGCCGCATCGAAGATCTGTTGGAGCCGTAAAGACGCGGAGTAGTATCGCGCCGCATCGATTCTGATAACTGAACAACTACTTTTAAGGCCCGGCCGGATGCTCGTTTGGACATCCGGCCGGGCCTTCTGACTCTACACGGGGTGCCGAGGTATCCGTTCTCCGCTTCGAGGGGCTGATTTGGCCTTCCGCAGAGGTTTACTCCCGTTTCGAGGGGCTGGTGGCCCGCTAGAACACGGGTATAAACGGCTTCGCCCCACCGTCATTCCGCCATTTTGGGGATGCGCTTACTTGAGTACCAGCCCCTCGAAACGGAGATAGATCTCCGGAAAGGGTCAAAACAGCCCCTCGAAACTCAAGATGGCGGTTGCAGGGCGGTTGAGGATCAGTCGAAGAGCGGTTCAAACGCAAATGTGAACAATGCCACATGTGATTGGGCGGGTCGCTGCACGCCGATTTTCGGGGGTGCATGGGAATGGCGGAATATCAACGAAAAACCCTATATCTAGGTTTGTTATGTGACACGCGCCACTACATATAGTGCCTTGATTTCAAATCACACCGCTGTAATATGGCCTTCGCTTCACTGTTCATCAGAACCACATCAAGGGGAGTCGCCATGACCGTCACCGTGTTCACCAAGCCGCATTGCCCGCAGTGCGATGCCACCAAGCGCCAGCTCACCAAGCTGGGTGTGCCGTTTGAAACCGTGGACCTGACGCAGAACCCCTCCACCCTTGAGCAGCTGCAGGCCGCCGGTTTCCAGCAGGCTCCGGTGGTCATCACGCCGGACAACTCCTGGACCGGCTACCGCCCCGACCTGATTCGCGAAGTCGCCCAGCAGGTGGCCGCCGACAACCGCGCCGCCGCCACGGTGTCCGCGTGAGTCTGAGCCAGCCCGAATTCGCGGCCGAAGGCAAGACGATCGGCGCATTGGTCTACTTCTCGTCGGCCTCCGAAAACACCGCACGGTTCGTGGCCGGATGCCGTTTGCAGGACGAAGGCATCAACGTCTACCGCATCCCGTTGCGGGCCGCCGACCCGGCGCTAAACGTCCGCGAACCGTACGTCATCATGGTGCCCACCTATGGCGGCGGCGTGGTCAAGAAAGCAGTGCCGATTCAGGTCAAACGCTTCCTCAACGATCCAGCCAACCGCGAGTGGATTCGCGGCGTCATCGCCTCAGGCAACACCAATTTCGGTGAGGCCTACTGTGCCGCCGGAGACATCATCGCCGCCAAATGCAAGGTGCCCTACCTCTACCGTTACGAACTCATGGGCACCCCGGAAGACACTGCCGCCGTGCGAAACGGCCTCGTCCGCTTCTTCACCGAACAGTAAATCTTGACCCCCTCGAGGTATTGGCTCCCCTCTCCGAGGGGAGCTGTCAACGAAGTTGACTGAGGGGAGCAACTGTCTGAGTAAACACACTTCTGCCATATTCCAAGGATTTCCAATGACTGACCTCACCGCCACCGGCCTGCCGCTCGACAATACTGCCGACACCGCAGCGGAACAGTACGACCCGGCGCACGATTACCACGCGCTCAACGCGATGCTCAACCTCTATGACGCCGACGGCAAGATCCAGTTCGACAAAGACAAGGCCGCCGAGCGCGAATACGTGACAGGGCACGTGGCCACCAACAGCAAGCGGTTCGCCTCCACCGCCGAGCGTCTCGAATACCTGATCAGCAACCAGTACTACAACCCTGCGGTCTTCAACCAGTACTCCGCTGAATTCCTCGACCGCATCTACGAGCACGTGGAATCCGCCGGCTTTGAGTTCGGCACTTTCCTTGGTGCGTTCAAGTTCTACACGTCCTACGCGCTCAAGACGTTCGATGGTCGCCTCTATCTTGAGGACTTCCCGCAGCGTTGCGCCGCTGTGGCCCTGGAGCTCGCCGCCGGCAATGAGCAGCAGGCCATCGAATACGCCGACGAAATGCTTGCCGGCCGCTTCCAGCCCGCCACCCCGACCTTCCTGAACCTCGGCAAGGCCCAGCGTGGCGAACCGGTCAGCTGCTTCCTGGTGCGCATCGAAGACAACATGGAGTCGATTTCGCGCGGCATCAACGCGGCCCTCCAGCTCTCCAAGCGCGGCGGTGGCGTGGCCCTGCTGCTGAGCAACCTGCGCGAGCTCGGCGCCCCGATCAAGCACATCGAGAACCAGTCCAGCGGCGTGATTCCGGTCATGAAGCTGCTGGAGGACTCCTTCTCCTATGCCAACCAGCTCGGCGCACGTCAGGGCGCGGGCGCGGTGTACCTCAACGCCCACCACCCTGATATCCTGCGCTTCCTGGATACCAAGCGAGAGAACGCGGACGAGAAGATCCGCATCAAGTCGCTGGCTCTTGGCGTGGTGATTCCGGACATCACGTTCGAACTGGCCAAACAGAAGGCCCAGATGGCCCTGTTCAGCCCGTACGACGTGGAGCGCGTGTACGGCAAGCCGTTCGCCGACATCTCCGTTACCGAGCATTATGACGAGATGGTGGCCGACGACCGCATCAAGAAGACCTACATCGACGCCCGTAAGTTCTTCACCACCATCGCCGAACTGCAGTTCGAATCCGGCTACCCGTACATCGTGTTCGAGGACACGGTCAACCGCGCGAACCCGATCGAAGGTCGCGTGACCATGTCCAACCTGTGCTCGGAAATCCTGCAGGTTCAGGAGCCGAGCGCATACAACGAGGACCTCACGTATGCGCATGTCGGCCGCGACATCTCCTGCAATCTGGGTTCGCTCAACATCGCTAAGGCGATGGATGGCGGCTTGGGCCACACGGTGGAGACGGCGATCCGCGCACTCACCTCGGTGGCCGAGCACACCAGCATCAACGCGGTGCCTTCGATTCGCCGCGCCAATGAGGAGGGCCACGCCATCGGTCTCGGCCAGATGAACCTGCACGGCTTCCTGGCCCGCGAAGGCATCCAGTACGGTTCTGAAGAGGGCCTCGACTTCACCGACATGTACTTCATGACCGTGGCCTACCACGCCTACCGTGCCTCGCACGCGCTCGCCGTGGAGCATGGCCGCACGTTCGCCAGCTTCGCTACGAGCGACTACGCCAAGCCGGCCGGCCAGGGCAACTACTTCGACAAGTACACCGATGGTCGTCGTTCGCTCACTCCGCGCACCGAACGGGTCCGTGCGCTGTTCGAACAGTACGGCATCGCGATCCCGACTGCGGCCGACTGGGAGGCCCTGCGCGACGCGATTCTGAAGGACGGCATCTACAACCAGAACCTGCAGGCCGTGCCGCCCACCGGCTCGATCTCGTACATCAACCATTCCACGAGCTCGATTCACCCGATCGCCTCCAAGATCGAGATTCGCAAGGAAGGCAAGATCGGGCGCGTGTACTACCCGGCCGCCTACATGACCAACGACAACCTCGGGTACTACAAGGACGCCTACGAGATCGGCTGGAAGGCCATCGTCGACACGTACGCCGAGGCCACCCAGCACGTGGATCAGGGACTGTCGCTGACGCTGTTCTTCCCGGACACCGCCACCACCCGCGACCTCAATAAGGCCCAGATCTACGCCTGGCGCAAGGGCATCAAAACCCTCTACTACATCCGCATCCGCCAGCAAGCCCTGGAAGGCACTGAAGTCCAAGGCTGCGTCTCCTGCATGCTCTGATCGTTCGAGGGAGCGTATACCGCCTTTCTTCGGCACTCGACGTACCTTCGTACGCCTTCGGCCTCAGACGGCGGTCTCCGCACGCATTGAACAACCAGAGAGCCGTTGTTACTCCCCTCACTCGGCTAACGCCGACAGCTCCCCTCAGAGAGGGGAGCTGGCCGCGAAGCGGACTGAGGGGGCTCCACCATCTAAGGAACCAACAATGTCACGAACCATCTATAGAGCACTGCTCCGGCTGACCGCGCCGGAGGAGTTCGAAAACAAATCCAACGACGATAACGACAACGAGTAAAAGGAACACTACTCATGGCACCTATCTCCATTCCGCGCAAACCGTTGAAACTCATCGACCGCGTCTCCGCAATCAACTGGAACCGCCTCGAAGACGAGAAAGACCTTGAGGTCTGGGACCGCCTGACCGGCAACTTCTGGCTGCCCGAAAAAGTCCCCGTCTCCAACGACATCCCCAGCTGGCAGAAGATGACCGAGGACGAGCACACGCTCACCATGCGCGTCTTCACCGGCCTGACCCTGCTTGACACCATCCAGGGCACGGTCGGTGCCGTGAGCCTGATTCCGGACGCGCTCACCCCGCACGAGGAGGCCGTGTACACCAACATCGCCTTCATGGAATCCGTGCACGCCAAAAGCTACTCGTCCATCTTCTCCACCCTGTGCTCCACCGAACAGATCGATGCCGCATTCGACTGGAGCGAGAACAACGAGTTTCTGCAGAAGAAGGCGGAAATCGTGCTCGACTACTACGAGGGCGACAACCCGTACAAGCGCAAGGTGGCCTCCACCCTGCTCGAATCCTTCCTCTTCTACTCCGGCTTCTATCTGCCGATGTACTTCTCCGCGCACGCCAAGCTGACGAACACCGCCGACGTGATTCGTCTCATCATCCGTGACGAGGCTGTGCATGGCTACTACATCGGCTACAAGTACCAGAAGGGCATCGCCCAGCTGAGCGATGCCGAGCGCCTGGATCTGCAGGACTACACGTACGACCTGCTCAACGAGCTGTACGACAACGAAGTGGAGTACACCCAGTCGCTGTACGACCGCGTGGGCCTGACCGATGACGTCGAGAAGTTCCTGCGGTACAACGGTAACAAGGCGCTGATGAACCTCGGCTACCCGGCTTTGTTCCCGGCTGAGATTTGCGATGTGAACCCCGCGATCCTGGCCGCCCTGAGCCCGAACGCCGACGAAAACCACGACTTCTTCTCCGGCTCCGGCTCCTCCTACGTGATGGGCAAAGCCGAAGAAACCGATGACGACGACTGGGACTTCTAAGGGTTTCGCGGTCCGCGAAACCGTAGCGCCGCCGCGTTCGCACGACGGCGCTACGCTGGAGATATGGAACATGAGCCGTTGGTCAGCATCATCATCCCAGTATATAAGGTCGAGAAGTTCCTCGACGAATGCGTGGCGTCCGTTGCTGCGCAGACGTACGCCAATCTGGAGATTCTGCTGGTCGACGACGGCTCGCCCGACAATTGCCCGGCCATGTGCGACGCCTGGGCCGCCCGCGACCCGCGCATACGCGTGATTCACAAGCCCAACGGCGGCCTGTCCGACGCCCGCAACACCGGCATCGCCGGGGCCACCGGTGCGTACATATACTTCGCCGATTCCGACGACACCGTGGCCCCCACGTTGGTGGAGGACTGCCTGAACGCCATGCGCGAGTATGACGCCGACCTCGTGATGTTCCAGTTCGACACCATCTCCGAGAACAACAAGCCGCTGCTGTCCAACTATCGCCACAACGACTTCACCGAGGTGCAGATCCTGACCCCGGTCGAGGCCATCAAAAAGCAGGTCAAGGCTGAGATCGACGGCTATTTCTGGGCCTTCCTGGCACCCGCCTCCACCTATCAGGGCACCGGATTCTCCTTCCCGGTGGGGCGCAAAATCGAGGATCTCTCCCGTATCTGCAACGTGATCGGCGAGGCCACGCGCGTGGTCCGTCTGCCCAAGGCGCTGTACCACTACCGCATGCGCGAGGGATCGATTACCGCCAACTGGGATCCGCAGCTCACCCGCGACTGGACCCGCGCCGCCGACGACCGCGAGGAATACATCGTCCACCGATTCCCCGAGCTCAAGGGCTTCATGACGCTGCAACAGCTGAATTTCTTTGCCAACCTCGATTACGAGACCATGCGCCAGTCGCTGATCGTCGGGCTCAAGATCGATCCCGAGGATGCCGACGCGCTTCGTCGTCGCATCGAGGGCCTGACCAAGTCCGCCGATGAGGGCGATGAGCCCGTACCGGAAACGTTGCGTGAGTTGCTCGGACTGCTCAAGCTGGGCATCACCAAGGTGGCCGATGGCACGTTCGGTAAGGCCGATGGCAGCGGTACTGATGGCGATGCCGAGAACGATGACGTAACGCTGGCCGACCGTTTCCGCGACATGCGCGAGGACTGGCGCCAGCTGCGCATCCAGCGCATCGAAAACGCCGAGGAGCGCAAGGCCGAGCGCAAAGCCGCCCGCAACGGCGTCACCTTCGAGTCTGTGTTGCATTAGTCGGCGACTGATGGAATCCGTCAGTTCGGGAAGAGCAGGCCTGCTCTACGCCGGGCGTGCCGGTTCGCACGTTCGAGAAACAGGCGTGTCATGGGCCGAACCACACAACACCCCCAGAAACGCCCATAAAGTTAACTACATTTTCAGACACGCCACTTGCCTTGGTCCACGGTCCGTGTATAGTAGTTCTCGGCTCAACGAAGAGAACCTTCACTGAACCGGAAAAAAGTAAACGCTGAAGCTTGCAGTTTCCGAAAGCAAAGTTGTACGTCGGTGGCGAGGGCGGAAGCGCAGTAAAGAACAAATCCCTTTACAACGGATCGTGAGGCACGTACCTGCCTCTGAAAGGATTAGTAATTATGGCAGAAGTCGTTTTCGACCACGTCACTCGTATCTACCCGGGCAACGATAAGCCCTCCGTGGATGATCTGAATCTTGATATCAAGGATGGCGAGTTCCTCGTCCTCGTTGGCCCTTCTGGCTGTGGTAAGTCTACGACCCTTCGTATGCTCGCCGGCCTGGAGGAGGTCAACAAGGGCCGCATCCTCATTGGTGGCAAGGATGTCACCACGATGCAGCCGAAGGACCGCGACATCGCAATGGTGTTCCAGAACTACGCTCTGTATCCGCACATGACCGTCGCCGACAACATGGGCTTCGCCCTGAAGATCGCCGGCACCCCGAAGGAAGAGATCCGCAAGCGCGTCGAGAAGGCCGCTGAGATCCTCGACCTGACCGAGTACCTCGATCGTAAGCCGAAGGCTCTGTCCGGTGGTCAGCGTCAGCGCGTGGCCATGGGCCGTGCAATCGTCCGTGAGCCGAAGGTCTTCCTCATGGATGAGCCGCTGTCCAACCTCGACGCCAAGCTCCGTGTCCAGACCCGTACCCAGATCGCTGCTCTGCAGCGCCAGCTGGGTGTCACCACCCTGTACGTGACCCACGATCAGACCGAGGCCCTGACGATGGGCGATCGCATCGCCGTCATCAAGCTCGGTATCCTGCAGCAGGTCGGCGCCCCGACCGAGCTGTACGATCGCCCGGCCAACGTCTTCGTCGCCGGCTTCATCGGCTCCCCGTCGATGAACCTGAACACCCACCCGGTGGTCAACGGCAAGGCGAAGATCGGTGAGGACACCGTGGACCTGCCGGCTGAGGCCGTCAACAAGCTCACCGCCGAAGACAACGGCCAGATCGTGGTCGGCTTCCGTCCTGAGGACGCTGGCCTGGCCCCGGCTGACGACCCGAACGCCTTCTCCCTGAAGGTTGTGAACGTCGAGGATCTGGGCTCCGATGGCTACATCTACGGCAACATCATCACCGATGGCTCCGCCGCTGAGGCTTCCCAGGTCATGTCCGACCAGAACAAGCTCACCACGATTCGTGTGAATCCGCGTGCGCTGCCGAAGGTTGGCGCGACCGTCAAGATCAAGATCGACCCGGCCAAGATGCACCTGTTCGCTCCGTCGACTGAGCTGCGTCTGAACTAATAGATACTTGGCGAGGTCTAATCGCTTCGTCAACCATTAAACGAGGTTATTCTCTTCCTCTCTTATGACCTCGTTGGAAAAGCCCTGCATAGCTGCGGGGCTTTTCTTTTGCCTTCTAGACGGTCTGAGGGAGAGACCAAACGGTGTTTTCCCGTAAACATAACGCGCCGAATATGTGGCTGGGAAGCGCACTTCCCAAGCACCACGTAAAATCGAACACATGGAGTTGAACGAATTGCCCCAGATGGATCCGCGTGC